>ERZ1031897.94-NODE-94-length-28878-cov-6.382125_pt1 | contig 28878 bp, 26 predicted proteins | sample MGYA00517881_ERZ1031897 | MGnify/ENA primary metagenome ERZ1031897 (study PRJEB33719, sample SAMN04261280) | wastewater metagenome | biome: rural village; feature: human; material: feces | host: Homo sapiens | place: El Salvador | collected 2013-01-07 ... | reverse complement strand
TTCATATTTCTTGTCGGTTTTCAACTGCGTATTGCCTCAAGTCGCTTGGTGGGGTTAGGGGGTTAGAAGGTTAGGGGGTTAAAAGGTTAGGGGGTTAGGGGGTTAAGAGATTACCTTGTCCTCCCGTCAACTCCTCGACTTTTCAACTCTTCAACTTCTCAACTCTTCAACTCTTCACCCCCTCCTTCCCTAATGTGAATGTCCTTCGGGTACGGCGCCACTACTGGCAGCCAGTCGCACTTGGGTGGCGCCATGCGTGACAACCTTGTCACCCGCCTTGACACCGCTCACAATTTCGGTGCGCAGCCCGTCGGTAGCACCAATCTTAACCTTCTGGCGGCGGTAGCTGTCGGCATGCTCCTGCACATATACAAAGTACAAACCTTGCGCTTCGGTAAGTGCTTCGGTTGGCACGGCCAGCACACCTTGGCGCTGCTTGCCTTGAAGGTAAATCTGTGCCATGCTGCCGGCCACAATGTTGCCGCGGTTGTTAAACTCAAAAATCACGGGTACAAAATTGCCATTAGTGGCGGTAGATTTGCCTTTCGACACAAGGCGGCCTCCAAGTGTGCTGAGGGCAACGACTTGTGCAGACTCTTGATATGTTAAACGGAAATTGGCAGATGTGATGTCCGCCAAAAAACGGTAATAGCGTTCGGGCACATCGGCTCGCAGTTGCAAATGTTGGTTCTGTGTGATGGTGGCCAGCGGTTGGCCAGCTGCCACATAATCGCCGGGCTTTACAAGCAAATCCTTGATGTAGCCGCCAATGGGGGCACTGATGCCGCGGCTTTGTGCTGCATTGCCCAAACTTTGTGCTGTGGCAGCGGCCGCCTGATAGCGTTGGCGTGCGTCCTCTAATTCGCGTTGCGCGATGATGTGTTCGGCGGCCAGCTTCTGTGCACGCTCATAGGCACTCTTGGCAGCAGCCAGTTCGCTTTGTGCCACGGCCGCCGGGTTGCCGTCGGCCATGGGCTTGCCGTTTATTACAAACAGAGTTTTGCCATTGCCTACGGCACAACCCTCGGTGAGTGCGTTGCTGGCATATTTTACTATGCCTGCCATGGTGGCTGTAACGGTGGCCTCGCTGCCAGTGGCAGGCAGCACTTGCCCCGTAACCTCTATCACTTCGGCAAAAGTGGTGGGTTGTAAAGTGGTAATTTGCAGTTCTGCAGCCTTGGCTTGTGCCTCGGTAAAGGTTATTTCGTCGGTACCGTGGTCGTGGCCGTGCTTGTCGGCATCGGTGTGCTCACTTTCGTGCGCTTCGTGCTGGTGGGCATTGTGGCATGCGCCAAAGAGCGTAACCGAAAGTGCGGTTACACTTATAAGAAAAATGTTGAAGTTCATGTATTATGCTGTGTTGCTGATATGAGAATAAAAAGCAGAATGTGTTTATCAACAACATGCAGGTGGCCCACGCCGCGTGACGTGTTTGCCAATACGGGAAACGGTAGTAAAAACGGGACTTTTGCCACAAAGAGCCTCTCCCGAAGTGGTGATAATAGTGTGGCGTTGCTGCCAAAATTCGGTTGGCAGGAAGCAGGGTAGGGGACCGCCGCCAAATGGGACGGAAAGGGTGCGCTGTGGCACATTTTGCACACTGTGCCAGTAGCACAAATGCTGGTTGTCGCCGGCATGGTGACGGGTGTGCACATCATTGGCACGTCCGTCGTCATGGCATATTTCAGATGTCCAACAAGCTGCCCCGCCATCATGATGGTGGTGGGGAAACAGTGTGAGCAGCATGAGCAGTACAACTGCCAGCACCACGTGATATGTGCAGCGGGTGGATTTCATTTTATGCAAAGATAGTGCGAGGTGAGCGTAGAACACCAAACACCGTAGCCTATTATTATTTTGTGCAAAGATAGGCAATGTTATTTGCAACCCCGTTGCATGTTCGGCTTGTTTGACAAACTTGTCAGTTGCGTATGCGCCACTCCTGTGGGTAGAGGTTGTTGGCGCGTGCTCCCAAATTGTTTAAGAATCCGAGCGCATGGCCTTTGTAACTGGCCACAACATAGCCGCGTGGCACATCGGGTGGGAGCGTGATGCCCTCGCGGCGCAGATAATTTAGTGCGTCGTCGAGTGAGAGTTCGGCCACGGGAAATGCCTCCTTGGCGCGTTGTACTGACAGGGCAAGGGCGTGTTGCGGAATGCGTTTCCGGCCTTTCTCCTCAACCAGCATGATGCCGGCCGTAAGGGCCCGCACCGTGCTGCACACGCGTTGCACGTCGTCGGCAAGCGATTGGCGTACAGCTATGACGTGCGCCTCGTCGGTGCGCAACAGCTTGAATTCGTGGCTGTTGGCTATCCATTTAATGATTTCGGCACCGCCCTGTATGCCGGGCTGGTTGTTGTTGCCACGTTGCTTTTTGCCTTTCTTCTCTTTGGCAACCGGTGCTTCAGACGTCTTGCGCAGCAGGGCAAGGAAAAGCCCCTCGCCCTTGGCCTTGTGTGGAAAGAAATGGTACACTGGCAAATTGCGCCCCGTGGTATCGCCCGCAATGCCCCACTCAGGTTGGGTGGCAATGGGCACAAGTTCGGCACCGAGCTCGTTGCAGATGCGCACCACATTGTCTTCGTTCTCCTGGCGGTTGTAGGTGCATGTGCTGTACACCAAATAGCCGCCTTGGCGCAGGGCGGGCCATACACTTTCGATAATCTGCCACTGGCGGGCTGCGCAACTGTCGACGGCCTGTGGCGACCATTCGTCAATGGCCACAGCGTCCTTGCGGAACATGCCCTCGCCCGAGCATGGCACATCGGCCGCTATCACGTCGAAGAAACTGCCCAATGGCGCAAACTCGTCGGGGTAGGCCGAGGTGCATACCACGTCGGGGTGTCCCCACTTGGTCAAGTTCTCGGCCAATATCTGGGCACGTTGGCGGATTGGCTCATTGGCCACAAGCAGGTCGCCGTCGCACATCAAACTGCGCCACAGCGTGCTCTTGCCGCCAGGGGCTGCGCAAAGGTCGAGCAGACGGTGGGGCGTAAAGTCGGTTGTGATTTGCTTGTAGGCCTGCTCAACAAACATTGATGCAGCCTCTTGCACATAGTAGCACCCGGCATGCAGCAGAGGGTCGTAGGTGAAGCGCGGACGTTCGGCAAGGTATTGCCCCGCAGCACACCAGGGCACTGCACCCTCGGTGGGGGCGGGCAGAGTGTCAGATGGTTTGAGCGCATTGACGCGCACACTGACGGGGGGCGTGCTTTGCTCTATGGCTTGTGTCAGCATGTTGGCTTCGTCTTGACCCAACAAGGCCTCCATTTGTATGCAGAAATCTTGCTTCATGCTATGTGCTTTGTATTGTTTGTTATTAGAACCACCCTGATGAGGTTCTTTGCAGACGGAATGGCTCGATGAACTTTCATTCACAGCCCCTCTCCTTTATACCGACACCTGTGCCGAGATGTGTGGCCATGGGTCGTAGCCCTCGAGTTTGAAATCCTCAAACTTAAAGTCGAACAGGTCTTTTACCTCGGGGTTGATAATCATGCGCGGCAACTGACGCGGGGTGCGTGTGAGTTGCAAGCGTGCCTGGTCAAGATGGTTGAGGTAGAGGTGCGTGTCGCCCGTGGTATGTACAAAGTCGCCGGCTTTGAGTCCGGTTACCTGTGCCATCATTTGCAGCAGCAAGGCGTAGCTTGCTATGTTGAAAGGCACACCCAAAAAAGTGTCGGCAGAGCGCTGATAGAGTTGCAGAGACAGTCGGCCGTCGGCCACATAGAACTGGAAGAGCAGGTGGCAGGGCGGCAAGTTCATTTTGCCAAGGTCGGCCACATTCCATGCCGACACAATCATGCGGCGTGAGTCGGGCGTCTCCTTTATCTGTCGTATCACTTCCTTTATTTGGTCAATGTGTCCGCCGTTGTAGTCGGGCCATGAGCGCCACTGGTAGCCGTAAATGTGGCCAAGGTCGCCTTGGGCGTCGGCCCATTCGTTCCAGATGCGCACACCATGCTCCTGCAGGTAGTGTACATTGGTGTCGCCACGCAGGAACCACAGCAGTTCGTAGATGATGGATTTGAGGTGCAGCTTTTTGGTGGTGAGCAGCGGAAAACCCTCTTCAAGGTTAAAGCGCATTTGATGGCCAAAGATGCTCTTTGTGCCGGTGCCGGTGCGGTCGCTTTTTACCACACCGTCGTCGAGTATATGTTGTAGTAAATTGAGGTATTGTTTCATTTAAGCACGTTTTGTCGGCAAATTTACACAATATACGTTACCTTTGCACCATATAATTGTATAAAATAATGACATTATCCATCATTTGTGCGCTCACTGCAAACAGCGCCATAGGCAACAAGGGCGGCTTGCTTTATTACTTGCCCGCCGATCTTAAACATTTCAAGAACCTTACCACGGGGCATACTATTGTAATGGGACGCAAGACATTCGAGTCGCTGCCCAAGGGCGCCCTGCCAAACCGCCGCAATGTGGTGATTACCCGACAAACCGATTATTCGGCACCCGGCATTGAGGTGTTCCACTCATTTGACGAGGCACTGCAGGCTTGCGCCCACGACGACGAGGTGTATGTGATAGGGGGTGAGAGTGTGTATGAAGCTGCATTGCCCGTGGCCGACCGCTTGTGTCTGACGCATATCGATGCCGTGCCCGACGAGGCCGACACGTTCTTCCCCGATTACGACCATGCACAATGGGTGGCAGAGGAAACTGAACACCATGAGCCGGACGAGAAAAACAAACTGGCTTATACCTTTACAAACTACCGCCGCAAATGAAGCGTATCTGCTCCTTTGTTTGTGCCGCACTAATTTGACAGCTGTTGGGCTGGCACAAACCTGTGAGGTGAAAAAAGTGCCACAAGCACACGTCCGTCGCTGGGCTGTGCTTGTGGCACTTATATTATATATTAGTAAATAAGTAGGTGCTCAGAATAATCTTGAACACCTACTTATATGCTTATCTGTGTAAAAGTTCAATAAATCGTTGTGGGCAGATTACTCACCGCGCTGCACGTAGGCAATGACATCGCCCTTGTTGATGCGTGCACCCTGCTTGGCGTTAATCTCAACCAACTTGCCACCAAGGGCTGCGGGCAGTTCGATAATCTGACCGTGCGTGTTTTCAATGTAGCAGAAGCGGTCGCCCTCGTTGTATTCCTTGCCAATAAACGGTTCGATGCTCTTTACGCACTCGCCGTCGCCGCCAATTTCCCACAGAATGGTGCCGCTCTCGGGAGCCACAATGGCGTCAGCCTTGGCGTGCTTGAAGGCGGTAGCCTCTTCAATGCTCATGCCGCTGGCACCAGCCTTGTCCTTGGCAGCCTGCAAGTCGGCCAGGAAACGTTTCTTGGCGGCACCGCTCTTATAGTCGCGGTATTGCGTTTCGTGCATGGCAAACTCAAGGAGTTCCTCATCATCTTCGCCGCGTTCCCAACCATTCTCTTCCATCTCCTTGATAAAGCGGTCGAGGTCGTCGGGATAGTAGCTCTGCGGGTCAGCATCGGTAAACTCAAAGCCCTTCTCCTTAGCCAGTTCCTTGATTTCGGGAGCCACCTCGCCGGGCAGACGTCCGCTCTTGCCCAAAATCATGCCCCAGATAGAGTTGTCCATCATAGAGTAGCGTGGCTTGCCCATCGACTCGGTGAGCAGGTTCATCAAGGCAATGTTCTTGACATACTGTGAGAAAGGTGTTACCAAGGGAGGATACCCCACACGCGGCCACACGTAAGCCACCTCGTTGAACAGCTTCACGAGCAGTTCGTCCTCAGAGAGTTCAGCCTCGCCCTTAGCCTTGCGGTTGTTGTTGATAGCGCCCATCACACCAGTAAGGTCGGCCATCATCGAGCCCATCATGCCGCCCGGCAGACCGCAGCCCAGCAACAGCGACGACATCAACTTGTTGGCAGGGTTCATAAAGTAGCCAAGGAAGTCGTCAATAAACTCCTGTGTCAGCTTGCGGGCCTCCATGTAAGCGTCCATGTTGATTTCGGGCACATCAAAACCAGCGTGCTTCAGCATAGACTGTACCGAGATAACGTCCGGGTGAACCTTACCCCACGACAGCGGTTCGATGGCAGTGTCAATCACATCGGCACCATTGCGGCACACCTCCAGAATGCTGGCCATTGACAGGCCCGGACCTGAGTGGCCATGGTATTCGATAATCACCTCGGGGTGCTTGTCCTTAATCATCTTGGTCAGTTTGCCAAGCATGGCGGGTTGACCGATACCGGCCATATCCTTCAAGCAGATTTCGGGTGCACCGGCTTCAATCAGCTTGTCGGCAATGTTGGCGTAATATTCAGCTGTGTGAATGGGCGAGTTGGTGATGCACAGCGTGGCTTGCGGCGTCATGCCGGCCTCGAGTGCATAGTGGATAGACGGAATGATGTTGCGCACATCGTTCAAACCACAGAATATGCGGGTGATGTCCACACCCTGAGCGTGCTTCACCTTGTACATCAACTTGCGCACATCAGCCGGCACGGGGAACATACGCAGAGCGTTCAAGCCACGGTCGAGCATGTGGGTCTTGATGCCCACCTCGTTAAAGGGTTTGGTAAAGGCGCGTACCGCCTTGTTAGGGTTCTCGCCATAAAGCAGGTTAACCTGTTCAAAGGCACCACCGTTGGTTTCAACACGGGCGAAGCAACCCATCTTTATGATAACAGGTGCTATGCGTTCAAGCTGGTCCTTGCGCGGCTGAAACTTGCCGCTGCTCTGGAACATGTCGCGATAGACAAGACTGAATTGAATCTTACGCTTTGTCATTATAGTAGGAGTGTATATTATATATATGTGTATACTACGCAAATTGCGCAAATCTTGCTTTTTTGCGCAGTGCGCTGCAAAAGTACAAAAAACTATTTACACCGCGCACATATATAACTGCAAATGTGGCAAACCTCTCATCAATAAGTTAAGGGTGGTTCTAATAATTCTGAAATAGGAATTTGTGCGCTATCGAAGTGTGTTTTTGAAAGTGTGTGAGGGAACATAGCGTGGGCTATGTGACCGAACAAACTTTCAAAAAGGCACTTTCGAGAGCGTGCAAATCACATTTCAGAATAGCAGAACTCTAAAAACAGAATTTATAGAACCACCCTTAAGGGCTGAAAACAATACAGAACTTGCCGATATCGGCAAGAAAACAGTATCTTTGTAGTCAAACTAATTGATTTTATGCCGATAACAATGAAATATATATCAACAAAAGAATATGCAAAGGCACACGGACTTGCAGAGCGAACGGTTCGAAACTATTGTGTTCAGGGCAAAATAACAGGTGCGCAACTCATAGGTAAATCATGGAGCATTCCGGCAGATGCTCCTTTGCCTGATCGTAAAAGTGCCAGTCTGCATTTTTCGCCTTTGCTAAAGGTCCTAAAGGAACAAAGGGATTGCAAGTTGAAAGGAGGTATATATCATCGTACTCAAATTGATCTTACTTATAATTCAAACCATATAGAAGGAAGCCGACTAAGCAAAGAACAAACACGTTTGATATTTGAAACTAATACAATAGGAGTTGCAGAGGAATCCATTCGGGTAGATGATATAATTGAAACCACAAACCACTTTCGTTGTTTTGATTTTATCATAGACCATGCTAAAGAACCTTTGAGCGAATCAATGATAAAGCAAATACATCAAATTCTCAAATCGGGAACCTCTGATGCGGAAAAAGAATGGTTTAATGTTGGCGAATACAAGCGATTGCCAAATGAAGTGGGCGGTATGGAAACTGTTGCGCCCAAACAGGTAGGTATGGCAATACGAGAACTGCTCAAAGAATACAACAGCAAATCAAATGTCACATTTAATGATGTATTGGACTTTCATCACCGATTTGAGCGCATCCACCCTTTTCAAGACGGTAACGGACGTGTTGGGCGACTGATTATGTTCAAAGAGTGTTTAAGCCACAACATAGTTCCCTTTATCATAATGGACGAGTTGAAAATGTTCTATTACAGAGGTTTGCAAGAATGGAAGCAGACTCCTGGGTATTTAACAGACACTTGTCTTACAGCGCAAGATTATTATAAGAAACTCCTTGACTATTTCGAAGTAAAATACTGATATTCAAGACTTACGCGAGGTGTACTTATATTCTCGTTCTATACGTAATATACCCAAGGGCAATTTACAGGGAATATTTCTTGGGCTCTTAAGCCGTTATTTTCTAAAAAAAAACTAACGATTTGTTTGTCAAGAATAATATTTGTATTACTTTTGCCATCGGAAACAAGCTCATAACGACTGTTTGAAAAGTTGCAAGGCAGTAAATGCTTGCAAAACGAAAGCAAAAGCTGCATATTGCCAACACAGCGTCAAGGCTTGCATATATACACCAACAACAAACTGATACACCACATGCTGACTAACGCATTCTACTTTTACGGTTTTTACTTTTACTTTGCCGGACAAGCAGAGCGGGATGTCGCATGCCAACATCAATAAATTGAAACGCATACAAAAATCCCGCTCCCATGCAAGGAGCGGGATTTTTGGTATAAGGCGCACGCAATAATACCACATGAAGAAGATTGCAATACAAGGCATCAAAGGGTCGTTCCACGACATAGCCGCACACCAGTACTTTCACGACGACGATGTAGAACTGATATGTTGCAACACCTTTGAGGACATATTCCGCCAAATGCGCGACGACTATTCACGGCTCGGCCTCATGGCCATCGAAAACACCATAGCCGGTTCGCTGTTGCACAACTACGAGTTGCTGCGCGAAAGCGGAATGACCATCATTGGCGAGCACAAGTTGCACATTGAGCACAGCCTCATGTGTCTGCCCGACGACGATTGGGACACCATCACCGAGGTTAATTCACACCCCGTGGCCTTGATGCAGTGTCATGACTTCCTCAAGCAACACCCCAACTTCAAGGTAGTTGAGGCCGAAGATACCGCCGGCTCTGCCGAGATGATAAGCCGCAAGCATATGCGTGGCCATGCCGCCATTTGTCATGCAGGAGCCGCACCGCTTTACGGCATGAAGGTGCTCGAGCAGGGCATCGAGGACAACAAGCACAATTACACACGTTTCCTCGTGCTGTGCGACCCTTGGTCGGCCGACAAACTGCGCGACCTGCACCACACCAACAAGAGCAGCATCGTCTTCTCGTTGCCACACGAGGAAGGCTCCCTCTCGCAGGTGCTGAGCATCTTCTCATTCTACAAAATCAATCTGACCAAAATACAATCGCTCCCCATCATCGGACGCGAATGGGAATACCTGTTCTACGTAGACGTGACATACGACGATTATGTGCGCTACCGCCAAAGCATTGATGCTGTGCGCCCCTTGTTGCGTGAACTGAAAATATTAGGAGAATATGCAGGAAAATAGCTACAACATACAGCCCGCCCAACGCCTGCAGAGCGTGAGCGAATACTACTTTTCGCGCAAGGGCAAGGAGGTGGCCCGCCTCAATGCCGAGGGCAAGGACATCATATCATTGGCCATTGGCAGCCCCGACATGCCGCCATCGCCCGAAACCATCGAAACGCTTTGCACCGAAGCACGCAAGCCCAATGCCCACGGCTATCAGCCCACAACGGGTATACCCGAGCTGCGTCAGGCCATGGCAGGTTTCTACAAGCGTTGGTTCAACGTCGACCTCGACCCAAAGACCGAAATCCAGCCCCTTATAGGCTCAAAGGAGGGCATACTTCACACCACATTGGCTTTTGTCAATCCCGGCGAAAAGGTGCTCGTGCCCAATCCGGGCTACCCCACCTACACCTCGTTGTCAAAGTTGCTTGGCTGCACCATTGTCAACTACAACCTGCGTCCCGACAACGGCTGGCAGCCCGATTTCGACGAACTCGAGGCCATGAACCTCGACGGTGTGCGCCTCATGTGGTGCAACTACCCCAACATGCCCACCGGCGCACCGGCCTGTCGCCAAACGTATGAACGACTTGTCGACTTTGCCCGCCGCCACAACATTGTAGTTGTTAACGACAATCCCTACAGCTTCATCTTGGGCAAGGAACACCTGAGCATATTGCAGGTGCCAGGCGCCAAGGACTGCTGCATAGAGTTCAACTCAATGAGCAAGAGCCACAATATGCCCGGCTGGCGTGTAGGCATGCTTGCCACCAATGCCACCTTTGTAAGCTGGATACTCAAGGTAAAGAGTAATATCGACTCCGGCACCTTCCGCGCCATGCAGCTGGCTGCCGCACAGGCTTATCAAAACTCCGACGAGTGGCACACCGAGGCCAATGTCAACGTGTATGCACGCCGCCGCAAGTTGGCTGGCGAGATAATGGACGCCCTGCATTGCCACTACGACCCCTCGCAGGTGGGCATGTTCCTCTGGGGTCGCATACCCGACACTTATGCCGATGTGGAGGACCTCACCGAAAAAGTGCTGCACGAGGCACGCGTGTTTATCACCCCCGGCTTTATATTCGGCTCAAACGGCAAACGTTATATACGCATCTCGCTCTGTGCCAAGGAGGAAAAACTTGCCGAGGCGCTGACACGTATCAAACAAGTGTTCTAACTCATTAGAACCACCCTTAACCGCAAACTCTTAAAATCTTAATTATATGGAACTCAATCTCACTCCACTCAATTTGACAGACCAGGACAACAAACGTCCTATCGTGATAGCCGGTCCTTGCTCGGCCGAGACCGAAGAACAAGTAATGAACACCGCCACCCAGCTCTCAAAGAAGGGTGTAAAGCTTTTCCGTGCCGGTATATGGAAACCCCGCACCAAGCCCGGAGGCTTCGAGGGCGTGGGCGAACCTGGTTTGGCATGGCTGCAGCAGGTGCAAAAGGAAACAGGCATGAAGGTGTGCACCGAAGTAGCCACTCATGCCCATGTTGAGGCTTGTCTCAAGGCTGGTGTCGACCTGCTTTGGATTGGTGCGCGCACCGTGGCCAACCCCTTTGCCATGCAGGAACTTGCCGACACACTGAAGGGGGTGGACATTCCCGTGTTGGTAAAGAACCCCGTCAACCCCGACCTCGAACTTTGGATTGGAGGTTTGGAGCGTATCAATCAGGCCGGCATCACCCGTCTTGGTGTCATTCACCGTGGTTTCTCAACCTACGAAAAAAAGCTCTACCGCAACTTGCCCATGTGGCACATACCCATCGAGTTGCGTCGTCGTTGCCCGGGCCTGCCCATCTTTGGCGACCCCAGCCACATTGGTGGCAAGCGCGAACTCGTGGCACCACTCTGCCAGCAGGCCATGGACCTCGGTTTTGATGGTTTGATTGTTGAGAGTCACTGCAACCCCGATGCAGCTTGGAGCGATGCCAGCCAGCAGGTAACGCCCGATGTGCTCGACTTTATTCTCGACAAACTTGTCATTCGCAAAATCACCGAGACTACTGAGAGCCTTTCAGCCCTCCGCCATCAGATTGACGAAATTGACAACTCGCTCATCGAACTCATGGCCAAGCGTATGCGTATCAGCCGCGAGATTGGTGAATACAAGCGCCAGCACGACATGACGGTTGTGCAGACCACCCGTTACACCGAGATTCTCGACAAACGTGGTGCGCAAGGTGTGCTCTGCGGCATGTCGTCTGACTTTATCAAAGATGTGTTCGAGAGCATTCACGAGGAAAGTGTACGTCAGCAAATTGAGATAATGAATCAATAAATCGGCAAAGCCGACTTATGACAGAATTAGTAAACGCGTTGACAAGTTAACGGGTTGACAGGTAAGTCTTGCTAAGTTTTTTAAGCTTCTCACCAGTCTTACTTTAACACAATAAGTAGTGTATTGATACTTACCTGTTAACCTGTCAACTTGTAAACCCGTTAACCAAGAATTCCGCCAGCGGGTTATCACATTAGCATATTAGCACACCACAATGAAGATACTTATACTTGGAGCGGGCAAAATGGGGTCATTCTTTGTCGACCTGCTCAGTTTCGACCACGAAACAGCGGTTTATGACGTTGACCCCAAACGCTTGCGCTTTATGTACAACACGCAACGCTTTACCACGATTGAGGAAATTGAAGCCTTCAAACCCGAACTCGTGATAAACGCCGTCACGCTAAAGTACACCCTCGATGTGTTCCGCAGCATCATGCCGCATTTGCCCAAAGACTGCATCATCAGCGACATAGCCTCAGTCAAGACCGGCTTGCGCGAGTTTTATGCTGAATGCGGTATGCGCTACGTCAGCACCCACCCCATGTTTGGCCCAACGTTTGCCAATTTGGGCGCGCTGAGCAACGAAAATGCCATCATCATCAGCGAGGGTGACTATATGGGCCGCCTTTTCTTCCGCGATCTTTACAACCATCTGGGCTTGCATATCTGCGAGTACACTTTCGACGAGCACGACGAAACTGTGGCCTATTCGTTGAGTATTCCCTTTGTCAGCACATTTGTGTTTGCAGCCGTCATGAAGCACCAGGACGCACCCGGCACCACCTTCAAACGTCACATGCAGATAGCGCGTGGCGTATTGGGTGAGGACGACACCCTGTTGCGCGAAATATTGTTCAACCCCCGCACAAGCGGTCAAGTGTCAAAAATCCGCGACGAGCTGAAAGACTTGCTGCACATCATTGACAACAAGGACGAGCAGGCGCTCAACGAATATCTTAAGCGCATTCGCGAACATATTAAGTAACGAGGCTGCTGAAAAAAACGCGGGACGCGTCGCCCCCCTCGCAAACGAAAAATAACGAGGGGTGCTGAGAGAGACAAACAGTTGCACACACCTCCCTGCATAGGTAGGGAAGGAATGCAGCTTTTTGCCTCTTCTTTTGTTTATAGTTATCTGCGTTAGCAGCCCGCTACGGCGTCAGCCCTTATGTTTCTTTGGCCACGCGGACGTTAGTCCGTGGCCAGCCGCGCAGCGGCCTTTTGTGTATCTTATGTAAACTTTTGTTGCTTATGTTTTCCGCGCTAAGCGGGCTAACACAAGCGTTATATCTTTTGTTCTTCTGTCCTTTTGTTCTTATGATCTCCGCGTTAGCGGCCCGCTACGGCGTCAGCCCTTATGTTTCTTTGGCCACGCGGACGTTAGTCCGTGGCCAGCCGCGCAGCGGCCTTTTGTGTATCTTATGTAAACTTCTGTTGCTTATGTTTTCCGCGCTAAGCGGGCTAACACAAGCGTTATATCTTTTGTTCTTCTGTCCTTTTGTCCTTATGATCTCCGCGTTAGCGGCAAATCTCATTGAGTACCACAATATCCTGACGCCATCACTTTCTGCGCCGTTGAATGGCGCGGTCACCATGGTGTTACGCACCAGTTTGCTCACGGGCACAAACCCTTTGTCCGCCTGGTCGCGCCATTGTACCTCGGGCGTGCGGTCAAGCACATTATAGCTAATGTCGCACAGTTCGTCCATAAGGGTAATACCGCAGTCCGTGGTGTGGCCAGTTGTTTGCGGTGCGCAGTCAGTGTCTTTGCCCATGCTTTTTTGCGGCTGGGGTGTTTCAGCGTTTTTAGTTTGCGGTTCCGCACTATGCGCAATGGCGTCTATCAGTTTGTCCACGCCACGTTTCACAATGGCATCGGCATAGCACAGCATTCTGTTAAACATTCGTTTCATGGTAGTCAATAAAATTTGGTTTTGTACAAAAGTGTTGCAAAGGTAACGCCAAGACATTGCACCCATCAAAAAAAGTGTACAATTTGTACACAAATAATTGCGCCCTCCCCGTCATCCCTCATGTAAAAGAGTGCGTGTGTTTTTACTGCCATCTTACACTTTTTGTGCGTAACAAATTGATACACAGAGATTTCAAGAGTGTAAGATGATTTCAAAGTATCTTACACTCCCTTGCATACATCTTACACGCTCCACCCCGCCGCCTCGCAGTCTGTTTTGTCGTATGCGGCGGGGTTTACACCATAGGGACGTAGAAGAATCTGTCGGAGCAACAGACTTTTCTGTTCCCCTATGCCGTAATATCGCCCTCCTATGCTTGTGCCGCGTGGCAGCACTTGGGTTGTGTAGGATGCGTGTAGGTGAATTTTATAGTATCTTACACTGCGTAAGGTGCTAATAACCAATGAGTTACGATGTGTTTGTGTAAGATGTAAGATGTTCGGTATATAGAGCTATTGTAGCATTGTAAGCTAAATTGCACATATTTAGAATTGTTCAGTTAATGCCTTCAGCGGGAGCACGCATTAACAGAACAATTCTGTTTTAGGGGGGCTAAATATGTCTTTTCAGCTTTTATATATGATTTTATGTGCGAAACGTGACAAATGTAATTTTTTATCACTATGTTTGTAAACAAAACGAGATGTAAGAATATATGGTGAAAGATAAATTTCCGATAAGGCTGAAAGAAGCGCGTTTGATGATGGGCTTCAGCATGGACAAACTTGTGGAGCGCGCAGGTGGTGCCATTACCAAGCAGAGCATATCCCGCTATGAGAGAGGCATAATGCACCCGAAGCATAAAGCGCAGGCTTCCTTGGCCAAGGCTCTCAACATCAGCATGGATTACTTCAATGGCACCAGTCTTAAGATTGACCTGCCAATGCTTCGTACCACCTCAGGTAACCAACTGACAGAAGAGGAACTTGTTGCTTTAGAAACCAAGATCTCCTTTTGGGCGGAGCAATATCTTGACAAGGAAAAGAAAGCAGGTGTTTTCACTTCCTTTACGAATCCAATTCCGAAGACTCCAGTCTCAGAATTGGAAGACATCACACGCATGGCAAACTTCCTTCGGCAGGAATGGCACTGTGGCGACGGCCCCTTGCCATGTATATTGCGACTGTTGGAGCGAAAAGGCATCAAAGTTTTGATAGCAGAACTTCCTGGCGATGTGTGGGGCGTGAGCACATGGGCCGACAAAGTGCATCCACTCATCGTGATAGACCCATGTCCTGGTAAAACCACCACAGACCGCCTCCGCTTTACTGCGGCACACGAGCTGGCCCATCTGCTCCTCACCTTTCCGAAAGATATGGAGCCGTCACAAATAGAGAAGCTATGCAATATGTTTGCCGGTTTTTTCTTGTTCCCGAAGGACACGTTCATCGACGAGATGGGAGGCACCAAACGCGCGCAGCTCACACTTGAAGAACTGACAGACCTCAAGGAGGTGTATGGTGTGTCGGTTTCCGCCCAAGTGCACGAGGCCAAGGACTTGCAGATGATATCCGATGAGCACTACAATTGGTGGTACAACGAGCGAATTAAAAAGAACAGCATGGAAATAGGGTGGGGAGACTACAAAATTCCTGAAACGATTGGCAGAGAGAGAAGGATAGATTCGAGAATAGCGAATGAAAGAAAAAAAATAAGTTCATTGCCTTTGAACCGCCAGCAGTAGGTCCATCTTTGCTTTTATTGTGTAGTGGTACACCGTTCTCGCTATTATGAACGTGAAGTGGTGATGCACAAGTAACCATTGCAAATAGGGTAAGTCAGGTTTGCTTTTAATACATTATGTAAATGATAAATTGAAGAATTATGAGAATACATTTAGAACTAACGCCTAATACGAAGCCAGTTCCTTTTGAATATCAGCAGAAGTTGGTCGGGACGATTCATAAATGGATAGGCAACAATTCCATTCATGACAAAATATCGTTGTATTCTTTCTCTTGGCTTAACGGAGGAAGAATGAAAGACAATGCATTGCAATTTAGGAATGGCGCAACGATGTTCATCAGTTTCTATGACGAACATATAGTCAAACAAATAGTCAAGGCAATACTTCAAGAACCAGAGATGTTTTGTGGTTTAGTAGTATCTGGCGTCAGCATTGACAATGATCCACAACTGAATGACTGCGATTTGTTTAACTGTGCAAGTCCAATTCTTATCAAACGAAAATTGGCTGATGGCAGCATTAAGCAATTCAATTTTAGCGATGCCGAAGCTAATCAATACTTAAAGGAGACTTTGCTTTCAAAAATGCGAGAAGCAGGACTGGAAGATGATACATTGGATATAAGATTTGAGACTTCTTATAATAAGAAGAAATTGAAACTGGTACGCTATCACGGTATCGGAAACAAAGCCAGTATATGTCCTGTTATCATTAAAGCGAAGCCCGAGACAAAACTTTTTGCTTGGAACGTGGGCCTTGGCAATAGTACGGGTATTGGATTTGGTGCAATTTACTAATCATAAAAGATAATGACTATGTATATCGTAACATATAAAGGTCAGTTTGGCTTTATAAAACCATGGACTGCTGTTAGAGACGGAGAGACATTTAGCCAGCAATTTCTCACTCCTTCTATAATAGAAGGTATAGAGAAAAAGTTATTTCCCGAATTATTGAATATCCCAGGGATACACAAGATTGTTAGGCATAAGCTTAGATATGAGGCAATGGACTCTCAGCAAGAAGTGACGCAGACAAGAGGTTGGGAATACAAAAATAGGACATTCATAAGAACCCGCTCCATTTTGCGGCGTTCCGTTCTCCTTCACCCCGTGCTCTGCATAGCTTTTGAAAGTGAAGAAGATGCCCTTATTGCATCTCAGCAGCATGTATGCGTGTGCAGGAATGAGGATATACTCTTACCTGAGGCTGAGATACTTAAACTGACAGAAGAAGAATTCAAGCAATTGCCAGGCTTTGAGTTGTGCTTTGGCAATTCCGATCAATCTTTTTTGGTGGGCTATAATCGTTTTGACAAGAGTAAGCCTATGTATGGTTGGTTGGAATACAATGGCCAGACATTATGACAAAAGTGTAGCCTATGAATATCCATCAAGAAATATTGGCGAAGGGAGAACGAAATGGGCGTATATGTTTGTTTCAGCACCTGAAGAATGTAGCAGATATAGCTGCTGTTGTGGCCAATCATGCTGGGCTTGACGAACACATTGCCATTGAGGGAGCATTGCTTCATGACATCGGAAAAGTAAGTCCTTTGTTCCAAAAGTCGCTGGCTTCTTCCTATAAGAAAAAACCTGGTTCTGTGTTCCGTCATGAGATAGCCTCTCTGTTTTTCCTTTCGCTAATCAAAGAAGCACATCGAAATGCTGTAATAGATATGGTAGTAGCTCATCATAAATCCATGTACAAGGATGTAAGGGAACTTGGCATTTTGGATTTGGATGACAATACTAATTGTTTTGAAGAGCATTCGAAGGGATTTGAAGAATGGAGTCCCATTGCTTTGGAAATATTGGGAAGCCTTGGGCTGAAAACTCATAAGATATCTATTGACGAAGCTGAAGACAACTATGAATATGTTGTAGATTACTGTTGTAACCGCAAGTTAGACTGCTCGAAATGGAGAGGACTGCTGATGGCTTCCGACCATATGGCTTCGGCTATGGAAACAGAGTCGGAGATGCCTTTGAACAAATTGTTCATCAAGCCAGACCTGTCTTTTTACAACAGACAATGTCAGCTCTATCCATTGTCCATGATTTCTGCGGAAAGTAAGAAAAAGCACACTTTGGTTACAGCGCCGACTGGAGCGGGAAAGACTGATTTCTTGTTGCGTCGTTGTCAAGGACGTGTATTTTATACCCTGCCCTTTCAAGCGTCAATTAATGCGATGTATGATAGAATCAAGGCTGACTTGTCTGATACCAATGCGCAAGTCTATCTTCTGCATGCAGCTTCCAACCTAAAGGTGAAAGGCGGAAAGGTAGAAGAAAGCATTATGCAACGGCATGTGGGTGCATCGGTCAAAATCTTGACACCTCACCAAATGGCTTCTATTGTTTTTGGCATCAAAGGCTACGAGGCAATGGTTATGGACTTGCGAGGGTGTGATGTAATTCTGGATGAAATACATACATATTCTGATGCTATACAATCTATAGTGCTGCGCATTATCGAAATTTTGATAGCTTTGGATTGTAGAGTACATGTAGGAACAGCAACCATGCCAACTGAATTATATAGAAGGATATTGGAGTTGCTGGGAGGGCCGAGTGAGGTAAATGAGGTAAAGCTTGCCCCTAATACTCTCGCATCTTTTAATCGCCACCAAATCTATAAGTTGGCCAGTCGTGAAGATGCTTTTGGTGTTATATCCTCAGCAGTAAAGAAACATTCTAAACTGCTCATTGTATGTAACCAGGTGAAAAGGGCGCAAGAGTTTTATGAAGAGATAGGCGAACTCTACCCGGATATTAGAAAGATGCTCATTCATAGTAGGTATAAACGGAATGACAGAGCAAGGCTGGAAACTGACTTGCGTACAGATTTCAATATACTGGAGGATACACCATGCATAGTTGTGTCAACACAGGTCGTTGAGGTAAGTCTTGACATCAGCTTCGATGTGATGGTTACAGAATGTGCTCCAATTGATGCTCTTGTACAACGTTTCGGACGCATCAACAGAAAGCGTAGTCTGGAAACCATAGGGCATTATAAGCCCATCTATGTTATTTCGCCCCCGGAGAATGAAAAGGAAGCCTTGCCCTACAGCTTGGACGTGTTAAAAGGAACGTTTGAGGTCTTGCCAGATAATGGGCAAGTTATGGAAGAAGAACACATTCAAGAGATGATAGACAAGGTGTATCCTAAAGTGATGTTTCAAAATATTGACTATACGGGGGTGGCATTTTTGCATGGAAAATGGCAATTGAAGGCACTTTGCCACCAAGCAAGATCTGCGCTGCTCGAAACGCTCGACATCAACTCGGCAGTTTGCATTACCGAAAAGGATAAGGAAAGATACCTGCAAGGAACAGGAATGGAACGTGCGGAAATGGAAATTCCAGTGAGCTACCATTCCATAGCCCATAGGAAACTTGACCAACTAAATGCGGGAACACGTCCTTTTGTCATACCTGACAAAGGTTATGATCACGAAAAAGGATTGTTGCCGGATTATTGTAAAACAGAGTATTATCAAACATTTGAAATTCTATAGTATATGATTACATCAGCAATAGGCAAAATGTTTCTGGAAGCCTACAATGAGGAATATGGCACCCACTATGATGCCCGAACTTTCTTCATAGAGCAGTTCTATCCCTTGTTTTTCGATCAAAACAAGTACATGATGACTGCAGGCAACTCACCTTTGGAAAATCCTAAGCTAAGTTGGGATGACATGATAAAGGGGAAAAAAGATTATGAAACTCCAGAACAACGAAAAACTCGTTTTGACAAACTGTTGAAGAAAATCGAAGATAGCGAAGCTGATGCGAGCATTGCGAGAGGTTTCCCTTCGTTAGACACAGCCGCGACTACGTCTGGACAAGTGACCGATGTAGTATTGCCACATGAAAAGGAAAACATCTTTGCTTCATGGATCGGAGATGCTCTTGGGGTTGGTGTACAAGGAGGCTTTTCTATTTTATTTAGTCACAAGGGCATTCTTCTTGATATATATAAGGGCTGGAAACTTTATCGCAAGTGCCTCAATGAAACTTCCATGTTAAAAGGCAACCAAATCAATACATGGAACGGACAATGGCTATCACATTATTACGATACAAGAATTTATGATGACGAGCAACCACTGGCAGGATATAATCCATATGTTGCCAATAAAGATGGAGTCCAAAGTATTGACACCCAAACATGGATAAAGGTACTTATTGGAGTTTCAAGGAAGTACCAAAATGCTCAAATCTTAGGCTATATTTATAGCATAGGGCAAACTAACACTACGATAGGTTTTATACCTTTTGACCTTGGTCAAATTCGCCGTCCTATCCATTTGTATGAGAAACTGTTTGGCACAACCCAAGGAAGAAACGCAGAATCCTTGTGGAATACAGCCTTTGGCTTTAGAACTGCTTGTACAGCAGGAGTCATTGGCATCAAAGCCATGGAGCCAAAAGGGCTTAGGGATTATGTGTTCCCTAAAGGCGACAAAGCCCCAAAGCAGCCCAAAGCACCGAAGAATGAAACAGAAACAATCAACTTTAATGTATATAAAATTTGGATATTAGCTATGTTGAATAACGAAGATTTATGGGATAAGTCCCAAGAGTTGGCTGAGTTGCTGAACGAAGCCTCTACAGACAAAGACAAGTCGATCAGCACCAAACGCAAAAATTTGGTGGAGACGATGCTTGGTGCTTCAAATAAGAAGCAATTTATTGCGGCAGCAACAGAGGTCATTCCATTTATTGGAAAAACAAATGAGTTCAAGGATATTGTAAAAGAAGTTCACAGTATGCCAACAGATAATGTGCCATACTTTTTGACTCTTTTGCGATTTCAGTACAAGACTCTATAATAACAATTAATATATAAAACTATGAATAAGAATTCTTTCATTTATTTGCGTGGTTGCAAGCATGCAGCATTTACGGTGTTCTGTGTGGAAGAAGGCCAGAAATCTTACTATGACGCACAGTTCAATGTAAAAGTACCATACTCCAGTGGGCAACAAGTAAAGCGTTCAATCATGGGTAAGCTTAATGAGGTTCTCAACGTTGAACCTTCTCCCACAGAGTTCTATTTTGACGTTGATAAAAAAGGAGCACTCAAGGAGGGTGAAGTCCTTTCATCATGCGACCCACATTATGTCGACCAATTGTTGGGCGGTTGGATGAGGACTCCTAAAGGTGGAAAGGAAAAGGCTGTTAAACGTAGAAGCCCTTTAAGTATTTCGGCCATGACACCGCTTCATCCTCTTTTGGCTTCAGTTCCTAAAGAGAACATTTCCTTTGATCGTTCTGACAGGCCGAATGTGCACAAGGTAGTTGTAAGAGATGCAAATGGAAATGTCCTTACTGATGAGCAAGTAAGTATTTTCTTGAATGGCAGTGATAGAAGCCTTTATCGTAAATGGATTCCAGACAATACTCGTGCAACGGGTCTGTTTGTCTATGATGTTGCTATCGACTTGCGCCGCTTATTCTGTGTGCCAACTAACCAGTTGGAACCTGAGATTACTTCCGATATGGTTGAGACGTTAAAGAATGATGGCTGGAAAGTTGTTAATACGGTATTTGGAGAATGCTTGTTGATGCCAAAGGAACAGCGAGAGAAAATAATTCCTGCCATCGCAGACGCTTTGATTGACTGGCATATAACATCAAATCAAGCAAGAACATTCAGCTTGATGGAAACACTAGCCATTGCTATCAGCGATAATGCTAACACATTGGCTGCCGCCATTCGTGCCAAGCTCATAGATGGTGACAATGATTCGAAACCAAAGGCTAAACCCATCATCGATGAGCACGCAGGAGCTGCAACTTACGTCACGCTGCCATGTGCAAGTTATATTGTAACTGAAACAGAGAGCGCCGATGCTTTGGATAAAGCCAAGCAAGACCTTGTTAATCGTATGTTGACTTTCGATTACGAGAATCAGCTATAGCTACTATATGTGGAGGCTCTTTCTGCATAGGTGAGAGTCTCCATCTTAATCTTTACTTATGATAGTGACAGGCACACATTTCAATTATTACCAGTTGTGTCATCGCAAACTTTGGCTCTTTTCCAATGGTATTAACATGGAGCAGGAGTCCGAATTGGTTTATGAGGGAAAACTGGTGCATGAATACTGCTATCCTCAACGAAACTCTAAGTATGAGGAAGTGGAGATTGATGGCATTAAGGTGGATTACTATGATGCGAAGAACAAGGGCATTCATGAGATTAAGAAATCCAATAAGGTTGACAAGGCTCATGAATGGCAGTTGAAATACTATATGTACGTGTTTGAACGACATGGCATTGTTGGAGTGAGTGGTGTCCTGGAATATCCGCTCTTGCGCAAGACGCAAAAAGTTCTTCTTTCTGATGTCGATAGGGAGGAAATTCAAGAGATAACAAAGGATATTTCAAACATAATTTCGCGAGAGACATGCCCGCCACGAGTAAAGAAAGGTATCTGCAAAAATTGCAGCTACTTCGATTTTTGTTACATAGATGAACCTGAGGAGGAATAAGGATGAAAAGGAATTTCTATTTGTTTAATCCCGGCATCATGGAGCGTAGGGACAACACATTGAAGTTTACGCCAATCTTTGTGAACGAAGATAAGGACGAAGTCATGCAACAACCTCGATACATTCCTATTGAGGATGTTGCAGAGTTGTATGCCTTTGGAAGTCTCAGAGCTAATAGTGCTCTTTTCAATTTCTTAGGACAAAGGGGAATACCTGTGCATTTCTTTGATTACTACGAGAATTATACGGGTAGCTTTATGCCTCGCGAAAGTTTGCTCTCTGGCAAAGCCTTGCTGGCTCAAGTTTCTGCTTATCAGAACAAGAATAAAAGAGTGAATTTGGCTCGTAAGTTCATACAAGGAGCGGCATGGAACATGGTTATGAATCTAAATTACTATAACCGTCGAGGCAAAGATCTACAGGAACTCATCGATACCATCAAGCGATTAACGAAAACTCTTGATGATGCCAAGAATGTGGACGAGATTATGGGGGTCGAGGGAAATATCCGTCAGGCATATTATGCTGCATTCGACATTATTCTCGATGATTTTAATATGGGGTCAAGAACCAAGCAGCCTCCAGAGAATGAAGTGAACGCTCTCATCTCCTTTGGCAATATGATGTGTTATACAGAAACTCTCAAGGCCATCCATCAGACTCAACTCAATCCAACTATTAGTTTCCTGCATACTCCAGAGGAAAGGCGTTATTCTTTGTGTCTCGACATCTCTGAGATATTTAAGCCTATTATCGTTGATAGGGTTATATTCAAGGTGCTCAACAAGCATGCCTTGGGGTGTCAGCATTTTGATAAGAAGTTGAATAAATGTCTGTTGAACGAAAAAGGCAAAAAAATATTCGTGAAGGCTATGGAAGAACGGTATGACGAAACTTTCCGCCATCGCTCTTTGGGCAGGAATGTCAGTTACAAACATCTCATCAAGCTGGAGTGCTATAAGTTAATGAAAGACTTGTTGGGTATAGAAGATTATAAACCATTCAAAATGTATTGGTAACTTATGTATGTAATCGTTGTATATGATGTAGGAGAAAAAAGAGTAGGGAAAATGCTGAAGTTATGTCGTCAATATCTCTGTTGGATTCAGAACTCTGTATTGGAAGGAGAACTATCGGAAACCAAGCTGCGAGAGTTGAAAATCAAGATGAAAAACGTCATCGATGAGGCAGAAGACAGTATAATTATTTTTACGAACAAGTTGGGGTATAATATGAACAAACAAATATTAGGAAAAGAAAGAATGTCAACAGACAATTTCCTATAATAAGTTGTCGATATATATATTCTTATTTCTCTTTTTTGTGTAAAACTCTCAAAATAGTTCTTTGACATGTTGAAACATCAATGAATAACGGGGTTGTCGTATAGCTTGTATAAGAATATTATTCTACATCGACATATTTTCTTGAACTATTTTTGTACCTTTGAATTATGATTCCCCTTGTATATAAAGGTATCTTACTGAAAAATGCAATGGGGTTTTAATCGGACCTTCATGGAATTGAAACAGGCTTTGCTAACATCACCCCAGGTTGTTTTGCCTGTTTTAATCGGACCTTCATGGAATTGAAACACTATCACACAACTACGACAACGTGCATATTAAGTGTTTTAATCGGACCTTCATGGAATTGAAACATAACATTGTAATCAACGAACGGCAGAGTATAAGTGTTTTAATCGGACCTTCATGGAATTGAAACATAGTCGTAATAACCATCTACACTTGGCACAAGTGTTTTAATCGGACCTTCATGGAATTGAAACAGATTAGTAGTATAACTAAACGGAGTACCTGGAGCGGTTTTAATCGGACCTTCATGGAATTGAAACTGAATTTTGCTTGCGAATGCTTACGGCTTGCGCCTTGTTTTAATCGGACCTTCATGGAATTGAAACAATTCAAAAAAATAAAAGAAAAATTTACTCTTAAGTTTTAATCGGACCTTCATGGAATTGAAACAGAGAAACATAGGAACGTCGAAGCATGCCAAAGACAGTTTTAATCGGACCTTCATGGAATTGAAACCTATTAAAAACTATGGTTCTATAAATGTGTATGTGTTTTAATCGGACCTTCATGGAATTGAAACATTTGACCAGAGGAGGCGGCATTATACGGGTTAATGGTTTTAATCGGACCTTCATGGAATTGAAACATGTAGTCACACAGACCGCTCTGCAGGCTTGAAAGTTTTAATCGGACCTTCATGGAATTGAAACCATTTTGAGGAGAAAATGCGACGTTGTGAAAGGTCGTTTTAATCGGACCTTCATGGAATTGAAACGTAGTATCAGATGAGAACAATTTTGTAACGGGAATGTTTTAATCGGACCTTCATGGAATTGAAACATGGTGTATTCGAAGGCTGAGGTGAAGCAGGCTGTGTTTTAATCGGACCTTCATGGAATTGAAACAACGATATGTCATGTATCTCGCCACAACACGTCACGGTTTTAATCGGACCTTCATGGAATTGAAACATTTGGCTTTTGAGCTACATTGAATGGTACAAAGTGTTTTAATCGGACCTTCATGGAATTGAAACACTCCAAGACTGTCTTTTCTTTTAGGCTGTCTCGTTTTAATCGGACCTTCATGGAATTGAAACGGGATCCGAGGGGCGCGGGGTCGGGCCCTCCGCTCGGTTTTAATCGGACCTTCATGGAATTGAAACCGTATAACGCGAAGTTCGGTAAATGAATTGTCAACGTTTTAATCGGACCTTCATGGAATTGAAACAACAACAAACGTGGGTCTACACTCTCATATCCTAAGGTTTTAATCGGACCTTCATGGAATTGAAACGTAGCTATCTCAAGCACATATTGCACGAAGACTTCGTTTTAATCGGACCTTCATGGAATTGAAACTTTTTCGGCAAGAGCCTGAAAAGACGCATTGGCTCGTTTTAATCGGACCTTCATGGAATTGAAACACTGATGGCTCTTCTCCTAACATTCAGCGTACACAGGTTTTAATCGGACCTTTATGGAATTGAAACTTCGGACACATTTGGCAGTGGACTGATGGTGTGAGCTTTAATCGAACCTTTATGGACTTGAATTTATTTACTCCATATAGCTCATTTGTGTCGCACCCTGTGTGGGTGCGTGGATTGAAACCAGCTGAATGTGGAAAATAAAAAGGGTAAACGAAGATGAAAAGTTCGTTTACCCTTTGCTAAATCATTGATAATTAAAGTTTTCTACCCTCTGTTTTTGGAGAGACTTTAACCATTGTTTAGTCAGCCGGTTCGAGGCAGGCATCGAGCAAGGTTTCGATGGCTTCGCGGTCCATGTTCTGGCCAATGAATACGAGCTTTTGCATACGGTCGCCGTAGGTGTCGTCCCAGTCGTTCATGACCGAGGGGGTCTGTGCCTTAAACTGCTCAAACTCCTCGGCAGGCATGGTGGCATACCATTGTCCGGCCTGGCTGAGCGACACTTGCTTGCCAGCCTGCTCAAATACATAACACATGTCGCGCTCTGTGCCAAAGTAGCAAATGCCCTTGCAACGAATCACACTCTTGGGCCACAGACGCGCTATGAGCTGGTCGAACTCTACCATGTTGAAGGGACGGCGACGCTTGTATACAAAGGTGCCAATGCCGTATTCGAGTGCTTCGCCTTCTTCCTCGTTCTCAAGGCCGTGGCAGTGCTCATGGTCGTGGTGGTGATGGTGATGTCCGTGTTCGTGATCATGCTCGTGCTCGTGGTCGTGATGCTCGTTATCGTGATGTTTGTGCTCGTCATCGTCGTCATTGCCTTCGACGGCCTCGATCCAGCGCGCCGAAGTAGCTACGCGTTCAAAATCGAAGTCGTTGGTATTGATCAGACGGTCGAGGTCTACGTCGCAGTAGTCGCAAGTGATGATTTCGGCCTTGGGCTGCAACTCGCGCAGAATGGCTTTGATGTGGTCAAGTTCCTGTGCGCTGACCTCAGATGCCTTGTTGAGCAAAATCATGTTGCAGAACTCTACTTGCTGAATAACCAGACTTGCAAGGTCGTCCTCGGCCATGTCCTTCTTGTTGAGATCGTTGCCGCCAGCAAATTCGTCGCGCAGGCGCAAGGCATCTACTACGGTCACCACGGAGTCGAGTTTGGCAATGCCCTTGGTGGCCAGGTTGGGGTACATGCTGGGGTAGGCACAGATGGTTTGAGCTATGGGGGCCGGTTCGCAGATGCCGCTGGCCTCGATTACGATGTAGTCGAAGCGCTGTTGTGCCACAATGTCGCTGAGTTGCTGCACGAGGTCCATTTTGAGTGTGCAGCAGATGCAACCGTTTTGCAGGGGTACAAGGCTGTCGTCGCCTTCGCCCACAATGCCGCCTTGTGCTATGAGGCTTGCGTCGATGTTAACCTCGCCAATGTCGTTGACAATGACGGCAAATTTGATGCCTTTCTTGTTAGAAAGTATGCGGTTGAGCAAGGTGGTTTTGCCACTGCCCAGATAGCCTGTGAGCAACAGTACGGGGGTGATATTTGGTGTCATGATATGTTTGTTTTTACGCGTTAGTGGAATTAGTTGATTGGTAAGTTGGTTAAGTTTTTACGTTACTTGTCACTTTGTGTAGAACGCAAAGAGTGGTGCATAACATATTTGCTTGTTAACCTATGGCTTTGTTAACCGAGAGTCCCGTTTCTAACGGATTTATTCCTTGTATAAAAGGCTCATGTGCCGTTTCAGCGCATGAGCCTTTGATAGTAGAGTAGCGTGATGACGCTGGGATAAAACTTATTTAGCAAGCGAAGTGCTGCCAGAGCCAATCATCTGTCCGTCGGCAAAGATGTAGGCAGAGTAGGCACCGCCGCTGAGGAACTCGCTGACAGGCACGTAGAGTGTGACGTGTACCTCCTGTCCGGTATACTCGATGGTTTTGGCGGCAGAGTAGCCAATGGCGCGGTTTTCGTAGCGGAAGGTGCCGCTTTGGTTGACTACTTGCTGACCAGGCTTGAGCAGACGGACGTAGACGGTGCGGTTTCCAGCCGAGGCAGTCACGTTGCGTGTGATGGTGAACGAAACGGCAAAGCGGGCAATGTCCTTGCTCTTTTTGGCGCTTTTGCCGTTCTTTTTCAGCGGTGTGATGCTGATGCCCGTGGCGTCGAGCTGTGCCGCTATGGCCACACGCTCGTTGAGGTGTGAATTTTCGGCCTGAATGTTGGAGTTCTCCATGCGCACGCGTTCAGCGTCGGCACGTGCCATGTCACGTTCGCCAATAAGGGCATGGTTGGCTTGCTGCAGCGAGTCGACCTGGCGAATGTAGTCGCGCAGTACGGCACGCACAGTGGCCAGTTCGCGTTTCAGACGCAGAATTTCGGCCGAGCTGTTGGCCTTTGTGTTTCGCAGTTCCTTGAGCAGAGCTTCGGCACGTGCCTGCTCCTGGTTGAGCCGGTTGACAAGGGAGTCGTCCTTGATGCCTTTTTTCAGTTCGCCATATTGGCTTGCAAACTCGGCATATTGGTTTTCCATTTCCTTTTTGTCGAGTTCGGCCAGTTGGCGCAGTTCGGCCAATTCCTTCTCCTTGTCTTCAAGTTTTTTCTTGTCGCCGTTGCAGGCCACAAGGCCGCCAAGCACCGACAGGGTGAACAAGGCAAGCAGCAGATGTGTTATTCTCTTCATCATGTGTGGTGTTTGCCCCAAGGGGAATATGTGTCTTTTTATTCAATAACGGTAGTCCAGCCGTGCACGTCAGGTTCTGTGCCATACTGAATGGCGCGCAGGTGCGTGTAGAGTTTTTCGCTCCATGGGCCCGGTTTGCCGTCCTTTGAAATGACGTAGCTCTTGTGGTTTTCGAGGTCGTCAATTTTGCGTATTGGACTGATTACAGCGGCTGTGCCACAAGCGCCGGCCTCCTCGAAGGTAGAAAGTTCCTCTTCGGGTATGGGGCGCACTTCCACCTCCATGCCGAGGTCCTTGGCCAGTTGTTGCAAGCTGCGGTTGGTGATGGAGGGCAGTATAGATGATGACTTGGGCGTGATGTACTTGCCGTCCTTGATGCCGAAGAAGTTGGCAGCGCCGCATTCGTCGATGTATTTCTTTTCCTTGGCATCGAGGTAGAACTCAGAGGCATAGCCGGCGTCGTGAGCCATTTTGTTGGCAGCAAGACTTGCGGCGTAGTTACCACCCACCTTGTAGCGTCCGGTGCCGAGTGGTGCAGCGCGGTCGTACTCACGTATGATAACGTAGTCGTTTGTGGCAAATCCGCCCTTGAAGTAGGGGCCTACCGGGCTGACAAAGATGACGAACAGATATTCGTTGGCGGGGTGAACGCCCACTTGTGCGCCTGTGCCGATGAGCAGCGGACGTATGTAGAGCGAGGCGCCGCTCTCGTAGGGCGGTACAAAGCGCTCGTTGAGTTTGACCACCTTCTTGACCATAGCCTCGAAGAGTTCGGTAGGCAGTTCGGGCATCAATATGCCGCGGCAAGTGCTTTGCAGGCGCTCAGCATTGTCCTTGATGCGGAAAGCGCGGATTTTGCCGTCGGGGCAGCGGAAGGCTTTCATGCCCTCGAAGGCTTCCTGGCCGTAGTGCAAGGCAGTGGCAGCCATGTGTATGTTGATGATTTCGGAAGAGCTTACTTCAATCTCTCCCCATTTGCCGTTGCGGTAGTAGCAGCGCACATTGTAGTCGGTGGGCATGTAACCAAACTTGAGGTTGGCCCAATCAATATTCTGCATATTACTCTGTGTTTAGTTGTGCCGGCAGACGGAATGGCAAGTGCAGGCTTGCCAAAGCTGGTTCTGCCAGTGGCTCAGTTTAATATTGGCGCAAATTTAAGCATTATATTGATAAAGTGTACGTGCTGCATGACTATTTTTAGCATATTGTGTAGTTTGACCTTGTTGTGCGGTGGACTATGTGAGAGGGAAAGTTGGTTTGCCCAACGGCGGAGATAAAGCACCAAATTCCTGACTTCATTACTTTTTGAGCCATTGAATGATGTGTATTGAAAAACGATGCTGTCCGGTGAAACCATTCTGATATTAAATGCTCACGGATCACACCAATCGCACGGATTTTTCGCTAAGTGCTTTAGCACCACGGAGATGACCTGAGCACCC
>ERZ1031897.82-NODE-82-length-32004-cov-6.045134_pt1 | contig 32004 bp, 27 predicted proteins | sample MGYA00517881_ERZ1031897 | MGnify/ENA primary metagenome ERZ1031897 (study PRJEB33719, sample SAMN04261280) | wastewater metagenome | biome: rural village; feature: human; material: feces | host: Homo sapiens | place: El Salvador | collected 2013-01-07 ... | reverse complement strand
GATCTATCAGAACAAGCTGTCTTTAAATTAAATCTTGTAACATGATTCATTTGCTATCTCTCCTCTAAAATCTCATAAATTGTCTTATACAATGCTTTTTTAAAGTTCATCTTATCAAATTAATTTTGCCTATTATATTAATAATTTTATCAGATATATTTGCTAAGTCAATATGTACCATAATAATAAATTGATAAAATTTACCTCTCACACCTATGAATAGTATCAAGAATTTTCTCCTGTTCCGTTTCATCAACGCCTATGCTTTCAAGAGCCTCTCGTGTGCCACAGTCGGGACAGATAACGGTTAAATTGTCTGCCCTTGAAACTGCACCGTGTCCGGAATAAACCCCGCCACAACGGGGACAGGTGCGTAACTGAACAAGGTTATCGGTCATTTTCGTACAGCTCCTTTGACTTGTGATAGGCATTGAGAAGTATCTGCTTGTCAAAATAAAAGGTATCGTAACCGTCAAGGCAGGTGTTGAGGTAGAAAAGGCTCGGCACACCGATTTGCCTTTCCTCGTGCATAATGTAGGCAAAGGCGGTGACGGTTCTGCGATTGCCTGTTCTGATGCCCTTGTATTGCACCTTGATATCCTTCTTTTAGTAGAAGGTCGGATAGCCCTCATAGCGGTCAAGTGCTTTTTCATCGGTCTTATCGACCTCCCAAATTACCACAGGCACAATGGCGTTTTCTTTTTTCTCAATGGTAAGGTACGAACCCGACTTGCTCCCTTTGAAAAGCAACTCCCAGCCTTTCAGCTTTGCCGTACCGAGAATTTTTGCGTTCGGACATCTCGTTTTCATCTGCCTTACATTTAGGTTACTTCCGTAGGCTATGTATAACCTTTTCATAAAATCAATCCTTCCCGAAGATATGTTCTTCTACCACCTTAAGACCGCCAAAGCGGTCAGTGGGGCATTTAACCTAATCACTTCAAGCAACTCTGCCGTTCCTAAAAGCCGTGTCGCCCGAAAGTCTGTTTGTGAACACATCTCTCGCTGTCTTGAACTCGTCACCGATAAAGCCAAGTCGCAAAAGCCAAGTTCTCATTGCGTATTTTGGATTTTCTGTTTGCTGAGGTTTTGCACTTGCCGACTTAACTTCCTTTGCCATTTGGCTGAGTGCCAAGCAAAGCTGAATGTAGCTTTTTAGCTGTCCTGCGTGAAGTCCGTTCTGTTTGCCGTTTGATGGCTTGTCAAATTGGAAAAGTCTGAATTCAACCGTTCCCTTTGTAAAGGTTGCGTGGAGGTTGAGCATATGGTATCTACTTCCATTGTAATGGTGACTTCTGCCGTAGTTTTCATCGTGGCTCTTGTACCATACATCGGCAAGTTGTGACATCGTTTCAGGCTTAGTTCTGTTGACCTGTTCCAAAAAGCGTGGATCTACCGTTTTGCAGTATCTTCTTATTCTCACCTCGTCAAGGTTTAAGGCGTCAATCAAAAGCTGTTCGTGGCTTGCCATAATGTTTGCAAGGTTTCTGAGTGTCTTTGCCGTGTGGCCTTTCGCACCGATGTGAATGTGTACTCCGCAACCTCTTGTTGAGTCGCTCTTTGCACCCGCTTTTCTTAATATCCTTACAAGCTCCTGCAAGGTTTCAATGTCTGAATAGTTTAAAATCGGTGTGACCATTTCGCATTTCTCACTGTCAATTCCTGCAATGCTGACATCTTTTTGGAATTTCCACTCTCTGCCTTGCTCGTCATATGCTGACCAAGTGCAGTAGCCGTTTCTGTCGGCTGTGTTTTCAAATCTGCCTGTGCCGAAGAACTCGGCTGCGATTTTTGCGGCTTTGTTCCTTGTGATGTTGTTCATCTCAACCTCAACGCCGATTGTCTGCTTTTTCATTTCCTCGATTTGTCTTAATGTCTTTGTATTCATAGTGTCCTCCGTTTTATAATTGTGTATTTCCTTTTGTTGTACACATATTCGCTCTTTTTGAAGGATATATCAATACGATTACTGCACAATCATTTTGCAAGATTATTGTGTATATCTATTCCCTTTCAACCTTTTTCACAAGCTCGGTATACGGGATTTTTCTACCGTTTCTTTCAACAAACACACCTTCTGCATTGTTTGTATTTTCAACATATCTTCTTAAAATTACTGAGGCGTATTTTTCGTCGAGTTCCATCATATAACAAATTCTGTTCATCTGTTCACACGCCATCATAGTTGAACCGCTACCGCCAAAAGTGTCGATTACAACACCGTTTTCCTGAGTTGAATTTCCAATAGGATAGCTGAGTAAATCAAGTGGTTTTGATGTCGGGTGGTTTGCATTTCTTTTTGGCTTGTCAAAATTCCAGATTGTAGTTTGCTTTCTGTCCGAATACCACTTATGCTTTCCATTCTGCATAAAGCCGTAAAGTACAGGCTCGTGCTGCCACTGATAATCAGAGCGACCAAGAACAAGACTATCCTTCACCCAGATACAACAACCGGCAAGATGAAAGCCTGCATCAATAAACGCCTTTCTGAAATTAAGTCCCTCTGTATCAGCATGGAACACATATGCTGAACCTCCATTCTCAAGATGTTCAGCCATACACTTAAATGACGCAAGCAGAAAATTGTAGAACTCCTCGTTTTTCATACTGTCATTCTGAATTGTCAGGCCTGATGAGCTCTTAAAAGATACACCATACGGCGGATCAGTCAGTATAAGATTTGCCTTTTTATTGCCCATAAGAGTTGATACATCTTCACTTGATGTTGCATCACCACACATTAGTCTATGCCTACCAACAGTCCAGACGTCACCTTTCTCAACAAACGAGGCCTTTTCAAGTGCTGCGGTTAGGTCAAAGTCATCATCTTTTGCACGGCTTTGGTTATCATCGCCGAATATATCCATTAGCTCAGCTTCGTCAAATCCGGTCAGGTTCAAATCAAAATCAGCACCTTGCAGTGATTCAATTTCTACCTTCAAAAGTTCCTCGTCCCAGTCGGCATCAAGGGCCATTCTGTTGTCGGCAAGTATGTATGCTTTCTTTTGTGCATCATTTAAGTAGTCAACAAAAACACACGGTACTTCAGTAATATTCTCAGCCTTGGCAGCCATAATTCTGCCGTGTCCTGCAATGACATTATAATCTCTGTCAATTATTACGGGGTTGATAAAGCCAAATTCTCTGATTGATGCTCTCAGCTTGTTGATTTGCTCCTTTGAATGTGTCCTTGCGTTATTCACATACGGAATCAGCTTGTCTATATCAACAAGGTTCATCTCCGATACTCTATTCATATTGCATTTTCCTTTCCTCCATCAAAACACAAAAGCCTTTCTTTGCTCCTGCTATGTCACCGTGAAGTGCCTGTCCTCTCAAGGTTAAAAGCTCCTGCCTTTTCAGCCTGTGTTTATATCTTTTAAGTGCTTTTAAAAATTGTGTCAATTCGTTCTGTTCGTTCATCATTTTATCTTCCTTCTGAGCAAAAGCTCCATAGTATCGTTCGGGTTATCCTCAAACGGAACAGTACAGTTTTGCTTTACAATATCGTAAATCTCATACCAGATAAGGTTTGCACTTTTCTGATACTGCTGACTCATCTGTACGAATGGCGATGAGATTACTCCGCCTGTGGTCGGGTGCTTTCCAAGCAAACCGTAGGTGCTCGTTGCCTCCTCACACTGAATGTATCTTGCAAATGCCTGAGCATACACTTCAATCAATCTCGGATTGACAAGCCGTTCGCAACCACGCTCTTTAAGCCACAACCAGGTTTCCTTGTATATCTCATCTGCTCCGAGAGGCACTCCGTTCTTCTGCTTTGCCGAAAGATAGTCTGCCGGTTTTGGCATATCCGCACCTTCAACAACTGCACCCTCAGGTAGGTCAACGGCCTCAAGTTCCGCACTCGTAAGCACGGGTATATCGTTTTCCATTAGCCGAACAGCCTGACCTTTTTGCAATTTTTCTGCCACGGACATTGGCTTGTCACCGGCCCGAACTCGTCTGCCGCCTCTGTTTGTACCGTCCTTTGCCATATAAAATCACCTTCTTTCACAATTTTTAATACCCCGTTTGAACTGCCGTTTTTGTGCGTGACACCCTCCGCCGTTGTCCGTTATACGCCTCTCAGAGATTTTGATCCCCCCTACCATTTGCTGAAAATTTTACACATTTTGTTGACAAAAATACACTTCATGCATATAATATAAGTAACAGGACTCCCCACACCTCTCAACGATGTGTCCCAGGGGAGACATTTTTTATTAGGAAGTTTTTTATGAGTGAAGTTAAAAAGCCTGCAACTTATGCTGAACAGATTACTCAACTAAAAAAACACGGTTGTGTAATTGCTGATGAAAATTTTTGTATGAATGTTTTGGAGGAAGTTGGATATTACCGCTTATCTGCTTATTTTTTACCGTTTAAAAATGATGATGGAAATTATAAAATCGGTACAACCTTTGAAAGAGTGTATAATATTTATGAATTTGACAGAAAGCTTCGTAATCTAATTTTCTCCGCTATTGAAACTATTGAGGTAAGCCTTAAATCGAGACTATCATACTTTCACTCATTCAAGTACGGTTCCATTGGATATTTAGATGAAAACTCATTTAATCAAAAACATGATGCTAAAAAATTCAAAGAAACCATTGATCGTGAGATTGAAAACAATAAGAAAGTATTGTTCGTTAAGCATCACATTGAAAACTATGACAATAAATTTCCTCTTTGGGTTATCAGTGAACTTTTTACATTTGGAACATTGTCATATTTTTACAATGACTTAACTACTGCTGATAAAAAGGCGTTTGCAGGTGTTCATTACAAAGATATGGTAAGTTGGCTTAGATGCTGTACCGATTTGCGTAACATTTGTGCACATTATGGCAGATTATATTACAGAATATTTTCTGCAATGCCTTCGGGATTCAATATAAAGGATTCTGCTAAAAGGAGATTGTGGGGAGCAATGCTTTCTTTGCGAGAATTGTATCCTTCAACAGAAAAATGGAATAACGAATTTTTACCTGCTATTGAGGCATTGTTTGAAAAATATACAGAGGATATAAATCTTTATCATCTGGCATTTCCAAAAGATTGGGCAGTTCAATTGGTAAAATAAATTCAGAGTCACTCTTATAGGGTGGCCCTTTTTATCTGTCCCCAAGGTCGTGGTGGATTTTATTGTGGCAGGACTGACAAAGGCTCATCAGATTATCTGTACTATGTGTACCGCCTCTCGAGAGTGGGATAATGTGGTGAACCTCCTCGGTAGGTGTTGTTCTGCCCTGTTTAAGGCACTGCTCACACAACGGGTGTGCCTGCACATAGCGGTCACGAATTTTTTTCCACGCTCTGCCGTACTTCTTGTTGACATCAAGTGCTCGTGTGAATCGGTTGTACTGCTTTGCAATCAGCCTTTGATGCTCCTCACAATACCGCCCGTTTGTAAGTTTTGGACAGTTTGGATATGCACAACCCTGCTTTGGTTTATGTGGCATAAGCTCCTCCTTTCGGGCATAAGAAAAGCCCTGCAAATTTCTCTGCAAGGCTTTAGTTGAATATATGCTTTTAAATAATACCGCATTTTTCAAGAATGGTTTTTATAGGTTCATAAATTGCAAGTGATGGATTATCCTCATAATAAGTAAATCCAAACTTACTGACAGGTTTCAATCCGTTTTCTTTATTATTCTTCATTATCTTTTCACTTCTCTTGATAGCTTTGATAACATCATCTATTGTCAATTGTTGTAAGCAAGATTTAAATTCCTTTTCTTCCTTATACTTTTTTAGACTCATGTAATTGCTTCCAAAAGCACTATTTATATGCTCAAGGTACTGTTTCCTATCTGCGAGTGGTGAAAGGCAATCTTTTTTATGTAAAATAATCCATAGTTCAAATGTAAAGTTACTATATCCTAAGGAGTAGTCAATCTTTTTCTGACTTTTGGCATCCTTGAGATTCTTGAGAACATTTTCAAACTTCTTTTTATGCTCATCACTATTGCTTTCAATGTCACAAATATGATAGATTTCAGGAGTGGTAAGAACAGTAGTCCTTTTGGCATACTTAAAAGGATTAGTTTCAATAATAGGTTCAATCTGTACTTTACAAGTTGCTTTTGGATTATTATTTATCTGACCTTCCAGCCATTCAAGGTACCATTTTTCAGTATTTCCTTCAACCGTGAAAGTGAATTTCAAGGTTTGTAATCTTTGTTCCACAATTATTCCCCTTTCTTAAGAATACTTTCAATAATAGGGGAAAAGTCAATATTTTTAATTGCACCGTACCTGTTGACAAAGTAGTTCTTCATATAGTCCTCACCGTTTCTTACACCGTCTGCTGTTTTAAAGTCAGACAGTCTGTAATGAGTACTGCTGTGTGATTCATCATCTCTTTCAACAAAGTTTATCTCATCTCTTCTGAATAAATCAGAGTTTAGAAAAATAGGATTATGCGTGTTGAAAATAAACTGTGCTTTATTTATATTGATTTCGTCATTATGAAATATATTGATTAGGTTCATAATTGCCATCGGGTGAATTGAAGCGTCAAATTCATCTACAACAAGTGTTCCTCCGTTTACTAAAGCATTTACAAAAAGAGGAAACTCATTTATAAATCTGATTGTACCGTAGGATTCAAATAGCTCAGCCGGAATGAGAATATTCTTATCTTTAAAAACGGAATACAATTCGTTATCATCATCGTCTGATTTATAGCCCAAACCGTTTGAAGCAATACCAAATGCCTTGGCAGCATCAGTAAGTGTCTTTTCCAGATAAAATATGTTTTTATTTGAATCGTTAGTTTCTCTTGAACTTTTTATCAAATCTGAACGATATATAACTTGAAATTTATTTCTGAACCAGTTTGTAATCAAAGACACAAGTCCGGTTGCAAAAATCGACTTGAAACCATTTGTGAGAAATAACTCTTTACTGTCAAGACTGTTTTTAGCCAATTCAAGAATTTTTTGAGTCTTTCTTTTTATACTGCTGTTTTTGTATTCTTTGATTTTGGAAGGCAAATTCACTTCAAGCTGATCATTTCTCAAAAACACTAATTTTTCATTAACAGACAGTTTTTCAGAGATGATTTTTCTGTCATAATCCTTATTAAGGAATGAACTTAAATCAATTGCAAAAGAATACTCGACAAACAAATCTTTTTCAATAAAGGATATACTAAACTCGGTCGGCTCACCTACAACATCACAATTAGGTATAAGTTCAAGGTTGGTTGATGCCATATTTGGCGAATAAAACATCTCAGAGTTGTTAATATTTCCACGCAATACAATAGCCTTCATTGTATCCATTGCACCTATTATATTTGTTTTGCCTGACGCATTCGGACCGTATACGATACTTGACGATAAGCTGTTATATACCTTACTACCGATTTTTGTTGATTGTATACTGTAATCAAGACCTTTTTGCCTTGGAACAGGCATCATAGAAAAAGTTAATTCATTTGCAAAGGATTTATAGTTTTTGGTTTTAAATTCTAATAGCATTTAAATCACTCCCTTTGATATTATTATAATCCCCCTATTATTAATTATACCTTTTCTAACTCGTTTGTCAACAAATAATGGAGCTTAGTTGCAAAAATCCTGCAATTAAATGGTAAAAATTGCAGCAATACAATCAAGCATCGCACGCAATAAAAGCCCTGCGGATTTCTCCACAAGGCTTTCAAAGTCTATTTCACTGTTTATATTATAGCAGATGTCCATACTGTAATTCTATGGAATTTACTGTCAACTTTCAGGAATTTCAAAAATTTTTAAGGCTTTATTCCTCATCTTGAACACATTGTCAATACTGCAATTCATCTGTACCGCTATTTCTTCCCAGGTTTTAAAGCACAAATATCTCAATTCAAGAATTATCTGATACTCCGGATTCTGTACGGATTTTATTGTTCTCACAATATCTCGCTTTAAATCAACAAGGCTGTCGATGTCCCTGTTTATTTCTTCCTGCAAATCAACAATTTTTACAACAGTATCCTCAAGTCGAGAGTTACTGATACTTTGGCTTTTTGGCATATCCGATAATGTAGATGTGCATTTTGTTGCAAGAAGATTAAGTGATTTAAGCTGTTCAATTTTAGAATCTATCCTTTTGTCAAGCCTGTATGCCTGACTTAAATATTCCTTTGCCGTCATTTTATACCTCCAAATCTGCCCTTACGGCATCAATCAAATCCGCCTGCGTTTTATTCTTTTTCTGCAAGGCTTTCAAAATTTGTTCATCAATCGTGCCTTTTGTGATTATGTGCTGAATAACAACAGTGTTTTTCTGTCCCTGTCGATACAGTCTTGCGTTGGTTTGCTGATACAGCTCAAGTGACCATGTAAGGCCAAACCACACAAGAGTTGAACCCCCGTTTTGAAGATTAAGTCCGTGTCCGGCACTTGCAGGGTGAATGAGTGCAACGGGAATTTTGCCATCGTTCCAATCGGAAATATCCTCGCTTGTTTTGATTTCACGAACAGAAAACCTGCTCTTTATCCGTTCCAAATCGTGTCTGTACCAATATGCAATAAGCAGAGGTTTGCCGTTCATACTCTCAATTATATCCTCAAGTGCTTCAAGCTTTCGGTCGTGAATTTCAACTATATTCTGTTCGTCATCGTAAATTGCACCGTTTGAAAGCTGGCATAGCTTGTTTGAAAGGGAGGTGGCATTAGATGCGGTAATTTCTCCGTCAGTGATTTCAAGAACCAAGCTTTTCTTCATTTCATCGTACTGATTCTTTTCGCTGTTGGAGAGTTCAACAACATAGTTGCTTGTTAAAAGCTCAGGCATTTTCAGATATTCATTTGCTTTCATAGAAACAGTGATGTCTGATATTTTTTCGTAGATAGCATTCTCGGCATTTGGCAGAGGCTTATATGAATACACAATCGGTCCATTCATTTTGTCGGGCTTGAAATATGTGTTCCTGTACTGCCCGATAAAATAACCGAGCCGTTTACCCATATCAAGAATTTTAAATTCAGCGAACAAATCCATAAGTCCGTTTGATGAGGGTGTACCTGTCAGGCCGACAATTCTCTTTACAAGCGGTCGCACCTTCATAAGGCTTTTAAATCGTTTTGACTGATGATTTTTAAATGAACTAAGCTCATCAATCACAACCATATCGAAGTCAAATTTATATCCGCTTTTGTTCACAAGCCAGTCAATATTTTCTCTGTTGACTATGTAGATGTCAGCTTTTTTACTGAGTGCCGAAAGGCGTTCACTTTCATTACCGATTATCAAGGAATATGAAAGAGAGTTTAAATGCTCCCACTTTTTTATCTCATCTGTCCAAGTATTTTTTGCAACCCTGAGTGGTGCAATGACAAGCACCTTGCAAACTTCAAAGCTGTCAAAAAGCATATTAGAAATTGCCGTCAATGTAATTGAGGTCTTGCCAAGTCCCATATCAATCAGCAGTGCGGAAATCGGGTGAGTTTCAATATATCTGATTGCATATTCCTGATAGCTATGTGGCTTGTATTTCATCAATCATTTCTCCAATCTGCTTTACATCATCAATCACATAAACCTTGAATCCCAATTGTTTCAGCATCTTATGCCGTGCAAGCTGGAGTGCTCTCGGCTTTTGGCCATTGGATTTTAGTTCGACAAACGCAATCCTTTCATCAGGCAATAGGACCAAACGGTCGGGCATTCCATTGTAGTTTGGCGATGTGAATTTAAGGCAAAGCCCGCCTGCGTTTTCAACTGACTTTTTCAGCCTGCTTTCTATCTGTTTTTCTAACATTTCATACTCCGTTTCCATGATGTGCAGGGTGCATCATGGGCGTTTACAGAACTTTTTATATATCGTATTTTTTAAGCCTTAGAAAAGTTTATACATACACCTTGATACACCTTGTCATTAGTCCGATTTACTCCAAAAAATTCTCGTCAATATCATCATCTTTACAGATACGCAAGCCCTTAAAATAGCGCTTTCTGTTTTGCATAACACGCTCAAAGCCTGCATTTTCCAAGGCAAAATAAAAGTCAGCCGTATTGCGTACATACTCGTTTGTGTCGATACAGTAATTGCGATAGGTCTGATAGAGTGTCGACGAGCTTTCTTTGAAGCCTTTTCCCACCTCGCACTTATCCTCGATAAAGTGTGCAAACCAATCGTTCTGACTGCGATATTCGCTTATCGCCTCCTGCACACATTTTGGAACAGGAATCTGATAGCCGAGTTCAATCACCTTTCTTGCGCCCTCGATTATCCACGAAAGGATTGCCTCTCCGGCATTGTCATACAAATATTCACTGTAATTCTTAATGTCGCTTTCACCTGTAATTTTGGCGTTAAACGGAATAACAATAAGTCGTCTCCAAATGCCGTCATCGGTAGCAGATACCCTAGGCAGGTGGTTGGTGTAAAGCACAAGCGTATGACATGGAGTAAACGAGAACGGGTCCTTGTATTTCTTTTCCGCAAAGATGTCATCGGTTGAACAAAGCTGTTTAACAGTTGAATCATTCAGCCTTGCACCCTCCTGCATTTCCGCTGCAATAAGCAAGCGTTTGCCCTTTATTTCTGTCATTTCGGGTTTGATATTTCTGCGACATCCTACGGTAAGCGTATCGGCTGAAATATTTTCCGAATAAAGTCCCAACACTCTTGAAATGGAATTCCAAAAGGTTGATTTACCGTTGCGACCGTCACCGTAGGCAATGATAAGTGCCTCAACATACACCTTGCCAATTACAGCAAGTCCGCAAATCATCTGAACATAATCAATAAGTTCCTGATTGTTTTGGAAGATAAGCTTCAAGCTATCGAGCCAAAGCTGCATACCCTTTTGGCTTGGCGAAACCGATGTGATTTTAGTAATGAAATCCTCGGGTGAATGTTCTCTTGCTCCGACCATACCCTTACGCAAATCATATGTAGCCTTTGGTGTGCAAAGGGCAAAGCAGTCTGCGTCCAAATCTTTCGGAGAAATTTCAAGCATGGGGCGTGATTCCTTTAAGGTTGATGTGATATTCTTTGAGTCTCTGCGTTTGATTGCAAATGCATGATACGCCTTTGCCGACTGGTATTCCTCGTACACCTTCAACTGTTCATCGTTCATAAGCTGTTCAGCCTTTGATCTTGATGTGCTGTCGAGAATATTCTGAGCCCCGCAGTTTTTAATTTTGTCGAGTGCTTCCGTCAAGTCATTATTAGCCTCCTTGAGCTGTCGCCTTGTGAGCTCGTGGGCTACCGCCTGCGCACCCGGTTCGCTCTCCTGCCAATAGTGGTTCGAGTAACGGATAAAATGTGTGGCAGGTGAATAGCGAAGCTCGCTTGAAAAATGCTTTGCAAGCACCTCTGCTTGTCCCACATCAGAAAAGTCCTTTGGTTTATAGCTTTCTGTATCGTTGTAAAGCTTTGGCGGAATGTAGCCGTCCTGCTGACTAATACGGTTATAAAAACGCTGAGCGCTATGCCAGATAGTAGCAAGTTCAGATGATTCCAACGGTGGTACGCATTTCGTTGCTTCTTCAATAAATGCCTGATACGCTTTGTCGCTGTCACCGTATTTCTTGATTATTCTACCTGCAAATCTCGACATAGTTGCATTACGGCTTCCCTCGGGAATAGCCGTATTGCTATGCTGTTCATTACTCATATTCTCGTCGAAAACATCCTCGTTCAGAAACTCACTAAGATTCATACTGCCCGGATAAATTTTCACCTTTGCATTGCTTGTGCCAAAGAAAAATCTGGCGGAATCAAGTGCGTTGTCATCAAAATACGGGAACATTGAATTGACCAGCTTTTTCATATCCTTGTAAAGTGCAGAATCTGTCACATAATCAATTGGAAAAAGAATATGGAATTTCGGCCTTGCAGGTTTGCCGTTCTTGACCTTGTTGTGTGAACGGCTGTAATGTACTGCAAAGGTCACATTTGGAAATGCCTGCATAACATCCTCTGGTGTAACCCAATACTCTGGATTTTCGGAATGGTCGTTGTCGCAGTCAACAGGCAGGCAGTCACTGCCGATAAAGTTGTTGCCGCTGCGATAGCTGTTCTTGTATTCAGCACACACATAATCGTGACTAATTGCGGATTTCAGGCTATCCTCATCGAAAATAACCTGCTTGTGCGGATAGGAGCAGTTGCCCGGATTACCAATAACATCAGCACTGTAAAGAGTAAACATCGGCAGCACTCCCTCTCCCGCTCTTTCTGTTTTTAATATTTAACATTGTTTTAGCCTCCTATAATTTAATATTTTCGGGAGAATCCCCCCTATTATCCACTGGAGATTAACCTCTCACTTGAGCGGATATTCTTAATCTTTTTTGTAAAAATCGGTTTCGTAACCGTCCGCACGCAATAAAAGTCCCTTTGCCCACGGCGGAGCTTCTGACATAATTTTGCAGACCTCGCTAAGTGTAGTCCCCTGTTTTGCCTCAATCACCACTTCATCGTGAATGTGCATAACGATAGAACAGTCTCGCAATTTTTTCATTGCGTAACAGAGAATATCTCTTGCAGTTGCCTGCACAATGTTTTCTACAAGCTTTGGTCCGTAGGAATCGAGGCGTTCCCATTTTTTCGTACTGCCAACACCCTCATAAGTAATGCAGGAACCGCCGAACTTGTTAGTACCGACCTTCGGCTTCACATAGGCAAGCTTTCTGCCAGAGGGAAGTGTAATAAATAACATTCCGCTTCGACAGGAAAAGGTCAGACCGTACGCGGTTGTTGTATGTTTATATTTCACGGCCTCCATAGCTGCTCGGTCCACAGTCCACCAGAGGTTGACAATATGCGGATTCGACTGTCGCCAAGCATCAACAAGCTGTAAAAGCTCGTCCTCGCTAAGTCCCATATCAAGAGCACCCATAGCTTTCAAGGCTCCAACCGAACCGCCATAACCAAGTGCAAGTTCTGCAATCTTACCCTTTTGACGCAGGTGACCGTTTATTCCATGCTTTTCAACCGGAACCTTGAACATCTGAGAAGCGGAAGCACAATAGATGTCGCCACCTTTGGCAAACACCTCCTGTCGCCATTTTTCACCCGCAAGCCACGCAATTACTCGTGCCTCAATGGCAGAAAAGTCTGCCACATAGAAGTGTGTGTGTTCCTTTGGAATAAATGCCGTACGTATAAGCTGAGATAAGGTATCCGGCACATCTTCATACAGCATTTGTACGGCGTCGTAATCGCCGGCTTTTACAAGCTCCCTCGCATGCGAAAGTTCGGCAATGTGATTTTGCGGAAGGTTCTGCATCTGAATGAGTCTGCCTGCCCACCTGCCGGTACGATTTGCTCCGTAGAATTGAAACATACCTCTTGCACGATTGTCTGCACACACGGCATTTTTCATAGCCTGATATTTACGAACCGAAGATTTTGCAATCTGTTGGCGAATGGTGAGTACATCAACAAGATTTTTAGGTGCAGATTTGAGTAATTTGGAAACCGTCTTTTTATCAAGGCTGTCTGTTTTTATGCCGTTGTCAGACAACCACTGCTTCATCTGAATAACCGAGTTTGGATTTTCAAGGCCTGTAATGCTTTTGAGGTTGGCAGTCAGTTCTTCACGGGAGCGGTTATCCATTTCAATAGCCTGTCTAACAAGAACCATATCAAGCCCCACGCCACGGTCGTTGATTTCCTGGTCGATATGATATTCCGTCCACACTTCATCGTGTACGGGAAATTTACGCAGCTTATGCTGTATGCCCATCTCGGTTTCAACATCTCGGATATTGTACTTCTTAAACATCTCCCATTTATCCGGAGCGTGAATTGGAAGATTTCTTGTGCGACCGCCGTTTGTTTTTGTTGCGATACAGGGCTGGCAGAAATATTTGATAAGTTCCTTACCTTCTGTAAGCTTTTGCTTTTCAAGCCCCAGTAGCGTTCCAACGCCCTCCAAGGATAACGGAAGTCCCATTGTTGCCGCCCATACCATTGAACATCGCCAGCCTTTTGGATTCAGGTATTCGCCTGTCGGAAACCCTAAAAATCGTGAGAGGCATATGCGTTCAAATGCGGCATTAAACGCCCATTTTGTAACTGAATCATCTGTTAGAGCTGACAGAATTTCATCGGGAATTTTCTCACCGTTTGCAAGGTCAACTACCTTTACAGGCTCGGAATCTACGCTGTATGCAAACAAGAGAAGTTCAAAATTTTCCGATTCGCAGTAGCGATACACTCCCGTCTTTGCAAGGTTTTGGTCGCTGTAAGTTTCAATGTCGATTGATATATTTTTCATAGCTTGTCCTTTCATAGTTTTTTCTAAAGCAGAACAGGTGACAAATACTCTCTGCCACCTGTCCTTATTTTATTTTCTGTCTGAATTTTTCTTGTGCTTATTTGCCCTATGCCTACACACAAAGCTCTTTATCATAATAACCACGTTGCCGATAAAGATTCCTGTGTAAGCACTAATGCAGATTACAAGCAATAATCTTTCAAGCTCACTCACATGCGTTCTCCTTTAGTTAAGAAAATCATCATCTTCATCAGATGCAAAATCAGATTCAGCAGATGCCTTGCCTCCAAGCGGTTCACCGTCACGAAGCTTCTGAAGATTATTAAGTCCACAAGCAATGCCCTTGTTGCCAGAGCTATTGAAAGCATAAAAACTGATACTTGCACGGCCGTACACACCGGAATAAACCTCAGAACGTGTAAGAATAGGGTTGCAATCCGCATCAACAATTCCAGGAGCAGAGGTTGCATTGGCATTTACGAAATAAGTATTGGCGTAGGCCGGATCGTCCGGACGCTCCATGTCGCCATCACGAAGCGGAGTCTTGATGACAGAGAGGGCAGGTACAGACTTGCCATTGCCTTTGAGCTTGGCCTCGCCCTCCTTGTAAGCGGCCTCGATGGCAGCTTCAATCTTGGCGATGGTCTTGGTATCAGACTTCGGAATAATCAGAGATACGCTGTACTTCGGTGTACCTCCATTGATGGATTTCGGCTCCCAGACGTTGGCATAAGACCAGCGAGTGTCAGGACCAGTGATTACCTTCATAGGATTAGTTAATTTCATAATCTTGTTCATTTAATTTTCCTCCATAAAATCAGTTTTTGCATTGTTCATTGCCGGACGTTTATCGCTCTCCGGCACGAGCGTCGGTTTACCTTGTGGCTTTTCAATATAGGCTGTAAGCAGCTCATCGAATCTAGATTTGCCAAGACGCTTCTGCATGGCAGTGATACCAAGGAGCTTCTTTTCATATGGATCAAACCCGGCATCTGTAACTGCCTGGATGACTGCCTCCTCATTGGAATACTTGCGGTTGGATCTACCTTCGACCAGCTTCCAGCCAGCCCATTCCTTACCGCTGATGGCCTGCTGCAGAGCATATTCCTTGATGTCGGATGCCCAGGCGACTAATTCATCTGCACGGGAGAGGATGTATTCAATCTCCGAATCCTCTAAAAGAGGTGGAAGCTTGAAATCGTACTGAGCCAGTGTGAGATTGGCCTCGGCTCTGGCACGGCATTCGTGCTTGGCCTTGCAGAAACCACACCATTCGCCACAGAGGAAGTTCCCATCCCCGGCAAAGGCAAGATCTGCGGTCGGCTTCAGCACTTCATCCGCCCACCTGTACAGCTCATCCTTGGAAATTTCAAAGGTGGAAATATTCTGACGTCTAGGCTGGTAAATGGTCATGCTGACATTATCAATGTCGTAGATGTTATCAAAGAGCTCCAGGGCTCCAAGCGCATAGCACTTCATTTGCAGATTATCGGTCGCATCTACGAGGACTCCAAGACCGTGCTTGTAATCGCATATTCTCAAGGTGCCATCTGCAATGATGATGCAGTCAGCGGTTCCGAAGCCCTGCTCCACCCAGCGAGAGAAATCTACACGCTGTTCAATCAGAACCTTCGGGTCAGAACAGCTTTCTTTGGCGGCCTCTACCACTTCAAGAATGTAGGCCACATAGCCATTGGCACAATTTTCCATTTCCTTGCTGTACCATGCTAAACGCTTGGTCGGATTCATAGCCTCCAAGCCCAGTGCCTTCTTTAATTTGTACTCACAAAGCTCGTGAGCGTCAGTTCCTTGTGCAGCATAGTCACTGTCCTTATCATCGTAACTTTCACAAAGCCTTGCAGAAGGCGGACATTTCAACCACCGATATGCTGCTGATGCGGATAATAGTGCATGTCCGTTAGGTGGCATTGCCAAGTACCTCCGCATCCTTTAATAAGACTTCATAATATTTAGAGTCAACTTCCGATAACCTTTTTGCTCCGTATTTCTCAAGCAATGTACGGACATCTGCAGTAAATCCTACACGGGACTTTTCTGCTAAAACTGCTCGCACATCCTCAAGCTTCAGCTCCGGTTTATTTTCTTCCTTGGCAGCAGGCTTCTCGACAGGTGCGCTGTCAGCAGTGCCACCAAACTGTTCTGCTAACCAGTTGGCTGCTTCATTAATAGCAGCGGCTGCACTGCGCAGCTCTTCGATGGTCATAGCCATATCGCTCATTTTGCTCATAGCGACGATCTCCTTTCTCTGATTGTCTTTGCTGTGCGAGGATTGTCATGTTTCTCGCCATTCTTGCGGATACGTGGGAGATTGCATTCAGTACTGCAATCAGCTCTGCGTCGTTACCGCCTGAATCGAAGTAGGACTTCTTCATGCGCTTCACCTCCGTTTCTGTGATGGTTAAGACTTGTTGTTTCATGCCTTACACCTTCCACTGGAGATGAGTGGCGGATTTGAGCGGGAAAATTTTGAAAAAATATAAAAGCCCTCTAGACATCGGTTGATGGATGCCAGAGGGATGAGCTTCTACATATGATATGCAGGATTAATAGCCACGGATTTTACGAAGCTCTGTACGGATCTTCTTCATTTGATCAGCGAAGGTACGTTGCTTGCGACCGAGTTTCTCGGCGATTGCACGATCTGAGATTTTGTAATCATCAAGCCAGCACTGAATGATGGTATCAGCATCCGGATCGAGCTCACGCAGTCTGGCAAAAAGCTGCTCCAACAGCATACGGTCGGAGATGATTTCTTTCATAGACTTGCTACGGTCGGGCATATAGTCGCCGAGGTTGCCATTGCCATCTGATAGAGGCTGATCCAGAGAGGTGATGTCTCCAGCAGCGTGATATTCACAGTCAAGGCAGTCGCCATCGCATTTCCAAATGAAGCGATAAGGGCACATGCATCTGCCGTGATCCTGTTCTTTGTGACGGATGCGATCGGCTTCCTTATAGAAAGCATCACGCTGTTCCTTTGTGACAGAGACCTTTTCGCCGGTGCTGCGAACGTAAATAAAGTAAGTCTTCTGATTGTCATTGTTTTGCATAATGAAAGCCCTCCTTCGGCTTTTGCCGAAATGGAGAGCTCCAGACATGCAAAACCAGACCACAGGCGTGATGGCATACCGAAGGATTACTCCATTTCGGCTGCACCTCACTTCCGGTGATCGGTACAGTATTTGATTGTCATCGGTAGTCACGTGGAACCGGAAACACCCTGCGCAGATGGCTCCCACGTGCTAAAGCAAGTATGCCATTTTTAGGGATCGGAACCTCAGACACAGGCATGTCCGTTTTTGCAGTGCTGATAGGCAGGAACGAGAAGGTTAAAACAGGTTTAATATTGAAAAATAGATAAAAAAAGACCGGACATAGTTGTGTCCGGTGGAAATTTTTATGAACGCACAAATAAAAAATAATATCAACAAATAACAGTAAACTCTTGGAAAATTCACATTTATGGTGTATACTAAAATGGTTAAGTTGTATTCAGATTCAAATCACGGGGTGAGAGCATGGAAGAAATCATAAATGACAAATGGATAAGCATAGATGAAGCTGCGGAATATTTAGGAATCAAAACAGTTACTCTTCGTAGCTGGATCAGAAATGGTAAAGAGGGTTTGCCTGCTCAAAAAATTGGGAAACAGTGGAAGTTTAAAATTTCCGAACTCGATGAATGGGTTAAGAGCGGTAAAAGCGCTGACTGATTCAAGGGGAAAAATCGAAGAAAACATTAGACAAGGAGCAGACAAAGATGGCTGTCAAGAAAACGCAATTATATGCATCGCTGTGGGCGAGCTGTGACAAACTTCGCGGAGGCATGGATTCCTCAGAGTATAAGGACTATATCCTGACACTTTTGTTCATGAAGTATGTCACTGATAAATTTAAGAATAAAGGAGCCTATGAAGACATTAAGGTCTTTGATAAGGCACATGATAAAGATCCCGATCCGGAAAAGCGGACGGGCTGCTCCTTTGATGACTTTATTGTACTTAAGGGAAAGAAGAACATCGGCGAGGGGATGGATAAGATCATTGCCCGCCTTGCTGATGAAAACACTGACCTGAAGGGTGTTATTGATATTGCTCATTTCAATGATGAGAAGAAGCTGGGAAGCGGTAAAGAAATGGTCGATAAGTTGACCGATCTTATTTCCATTTTCCAGCGTCCGGAACTTGACTTCTCCCGGAACAAGGCAGAGGGAGATGACATCATTGGCGATGCCTACGAGTATCTAATGCGTAAATTCGCTACAGAGAGTGGAAAGAGCAAGGGACAATTCTATACGCCTGCAGAGGTTTCCAGAATCCTTGCCAATGTGGTAGGCATCAGTCGCTGCACAGATACCGGAGCCACGGTATGCGATCCGGCCTGTGGAAGTGGCAGCCTATTAATTCGAGCTATCGATGCGGCTCCGATTCCAATCATGGGATATGGCCAAGAAAAGGAAAGCACCACAGCTGGTCTGGCAAAGATGAATGCCGTCCTTCACCGTAAAGCCGAGATTACTATAAAGAGCGGCAACACCTTCTCAAATCCGCAGTACCTTGATAAATCGGATAACTCTGTACTTGAACGTTTTGATTACATAGTGGCCAATCCGCCTTTTTCCATGAAGAACTGGCGCGACGGTATTGCCGGTAAAGAGTATGGTCGCTTTGAAGGCTATGGGGACACACCTCCTGAGAAGAACGGCGACTATGCTTGGCTCATGCACATTCTTAAAGCATTGAAGGCGAACGGCAAAGCAGCAGTTATTCTTCCTCATGGTGTCTTATTCCGTGGAAACGCGGAAGCTACTATCAGGGAAGCCATTATTAAGAAGCATTGGATTAAGGGCATCATCAGCCTTCCGGCAAACTTGTTTTACGGCACCGGCATAGCTGCCTGCGTGCTCGTAATTGATAAAGAAGGTGCTGCAAACCGACAGGGCATCTTTATGATTGATGCCAGCCGTGGGTACGTTAAGGACGGTAACAAGAATCGTTTGCGTGAACGTGATATCTATAGAATCATCACAACATTCAATGAGCAGATAACAACCGATCCCAAGTATGCTCGTTTCGTACCAAACGATGAAATTGAAAAGAAAAACGGGTATAACCTGAACATTACTCGCTATATTGACTCCACAGATCCGGAGGATATTCAGGATATTTATGCGCATATTCATGGCGGTATTCCGGCGGTTGATATTGACAGTCTGTCTAAGTATTGGGATGTGTTCCATTCGCTGAAGGCTGAGTTGCTGACGGTGATCAGCGAAAAGTATTACAGCTTGAATGTGGAGCATGAGAATATCCGTCAGACGATATATAAAAACGCCGAGTTCTCAGAATACGGTGAGAAACTCGACGAGGCTTTTGCAGCATGGAAGACCAAGGAATATCCCACTTTATCTTCCCTTGATGAAGATGTATCCGCGAGAGAGTTAATCGTTAGCCTTGCGGAGGATATCCTTGCTGAATTTGAACACCTGACGCTGATTGATAAATACGACGTGTATCAAGTGCTGCTGGCTTATTGGAATGAGGTCATGAACGATGACGTGTCGCTTATAATAAGTGAATCGGATGGCTATGCCAATGCAAGAGCGACGGACAATATCGAGGAAGAGATCACGCAGGGCAAGAATAAAGGTGAGATGAAAGTCACTGGATGGGAAGGAAGATTGATTCCTAAGACCATCGTGATAGATGCCTTCTTCCGTGAGGAGAAGAATGCCATAGAGGAAGCCGAGAACGTTGTCGCAGAAACAGAATCCTTGCTTTCTGATCTGATTGAGAGCGCTGACGAAGAATCTGCTCTTGCCGATGTGGCTGAGAACGGAAAAGTCAAGGCGAAGGACGTAGAGGCTAAGATCGAGGAACTTACACAGCATGTAGAGACGGAGGAAACCATAGAACTGGAGCTCCTGATGAATCAGCTTCCGATGCAGAAGAAGCGCCTTCAGGCATATCTGGTGGGACACCCGCTTTGCGAAAGCGCTGTAACAGAAAAAGGAACTGTTACAAAGTCTTCTATCATGCTGCGCCTATTTATTATTCGTACAGTAGAGAGCGTACCGGAAAGCCTGCAGGATGATGTAAATCAACTCAGACAGGCTTTAGACCTTTGTGGCAAAGTGTCTGACTACAACAAAATTGTAAAGGAACTGAACAAGGCGCTTGATGAGAAGTGCATGGCAAGGTATGACAGCCTGACGGATGAAGAGATTCTGGATCTGCTGGTGAACAAGAAGTGGTTTGACAGCATCTTCTCAGGCATAGCTGATCTATACGCAGCGATATCCCATCGCTTGACAAACAGGATTATCGAGCTTGCTGAGCGATATGAAGATACCCTTCCGGAACTTGACAAAGTCACTACTGAGTATGAGGCCAAGGTAAAGTCTCATCTGGAAAGGATGGGATTCAAATGGTAAATGGCTGGGTTGAGCGTCCGATAACTGAGGTGCTGAAACCAAATGGTATTAAAATCGGGCCGTTTGGTAGTCAATTAAAAAAGGAAATGCTTCTGTCCGACGGAGTCTACCGCGTCTATGGACAGGAAAATGTTTATGCACATGATTTTAACATAGGTGACAGGTATTTAACACGTGAGCATTTTAATCGGTTGAATTCCTGTGAAATACTTCCCGGTGACTTTGTTATGAGTACAATGGGCACGATTGGAAAGTGCGCTATTGTTCCAACTACAATACAGCGCGGGATAATGGATTCACATTTAATACGACTTCGTTTTGATGAAAAGAAGGTTCGCTCTGACTACATTCTGCAATTGTTTTCTGATCAGTTCCATTATTTGAGTGATCAGACAGCAAGGCTCGCAGTGGGAGGAATAATGGACGGTTTAAGCGTGGGAATCGTGTGTCGTCTTAATGTAATTTACCCAGAGAGTATCGAGGAACAAGGCAAAATAATAAAAACCTTGTCGGAGGTAGATAAGCTGATTTTCGACCAGCAAAAGCTCATCCGGAAGAAAAAGGATATTCGTCAGGGGACAATGCAAATGCTTGTCACCGGGAAGAAGCGACTGGATGGGTTCGATGGGGATTGGCAAACTACCACATTAGATAAACTATGTCGTTTAGTTACTAAGCAAACAGGGTTCGATTATAGTGCTGAGATAAAGCCTTCTCTTATAACAGCGCCGCAGATTGGCACAATTCCGTTTATTCAAAACAAAGATTTTGAGGCATTTGATATTAACTATAATACAGACTTCTATATTCCGTATAATGTAGCTGAAAAGTATCCAAAGATTCTTTTAGATGAAGTTTGCTTGCTGATATCAATTTCTGGGCGAATAGGAAATGTCGCTGTTTTTGATAATAAACAAACGGCATTTGCTGGTGGCGCAGTGGGTATTGCTAAGTTATTTGATCCAGATTTGGCGAGTTGGTGCATGCTTTACTTATCTGGGAAAGATGGACAGGAACAAATCTTCTCAAATGAGAAAGTAGGGGCACAACATAATCTTACAGTAGCTGATGTTAGAAAGCTTGAGATTAGGCTACCAGAAAAGACTGAAAGAGAAGCTATCATTGGCGTGTTAGCGGATATGGATGATGAAATAAGCCTATTAGTAGAAAAACTGCATAAGTACGAAAAGGTAAAAAAAGGCATGATGGAAGAATTGCTGACCGGTAAGGTCAGATTGATGTAAGGAGGTGCCTGTTGGATGAGTATTGGGGATGCCGAAATTAAAACACAGGAAAGAGTAATCCGCTTCTTTAAAGATCCGGAGATCTTGGGTTATCAGTACATTGGTAACCTGTCTGACCAGCAGAATAAGAATATCAAAGAAGATCGCCTGCGCCAGTACCTTCGATTGAAGGGCTATGCCGACAAGCTGATCGATGGAGCCATTACGCAGCTCCAACAGGAAGCAGGTAATCTTTCGCGTGGGCTATATGACGCCAACAAAACTGTATATTCTCGTTTAAAGTACGGTATTCCGGTTAGCGAAAGTCCTGAAAAGCCTCCGGTGACTGTACAGCTTATCGATGAGGAGCATCCGCTGAACAATGACTTTGCTATTGCCGAAGAAGTGACGGTTGTTGAACAGTCCGAGAAGAGACCCGATCTTGTAGTTTACTTGAATGGTATTGCAGTAGCGGTTATTGAGCTGAAACGAAGCAGCATCTCCGTCTCTGAGGGTATTCGCCAGAATCTGACGAACCAGAAGAATTCATTCATACAGGGCTTCTTTTCTACAATGCAATTTTGCATGGCGGGAAACGAATCAGAAGGACTGCGCTACGGCACGCTTCTGACCGGAGAGAAGTTTTATATGGAGTGGAAGGATGACGGCTTCAAAGAACATGAAGAGGAACGTGATCCAGTAGATGTTCGTATCAGTAAAACCTGCGAAGGCATAGAGAATAAACTCCTGAAACAGATATACGCCATGTTTGATAAGGAACGTTTTATCGATCTTATCATGAACTTTGTCGTTTTCGATAAGGGCATCAAAAAGGTGTGCCGGTACAATCAGTATTTCGGCATCAAGCGCACTCAGCAGAGGCTTAATAATCTGAGGACGGAACTTCATAATCCAAATAGAGATTCGAATAAACCAATGGGCGGCATCCTGTGGCATACACAGGGCTCCGGCAAGACCTTAACGATGGTTTGGTTGGCTAAGTGGATTCTGACACATTGGGCAGAGCTCAATGCTCGTGTTCTTATCGTAACAGACAGGGACGAACTTGATGAACAGATAGAAAAAACATTCACCGGCGTGGATGAGAATATTGCTCGTACCAAGAGCGGTAAGGATTTGCTAAATCGTTTGAATGTATATGATGATTCGCTGATCTGCTCTCTGGTACATAAGTTTGGCCGCCGTGGTGGCGAAGCAACAGAAAATGACTACGATAAGTATATCGAAGAGCTGAAAGCCTCTCTCCCTGCCGATTTCGAGGCAAAGGGAAATTTTGTGGTATTTGTTGACGAATGCCACAGAACTCAGTCCGGTAAGCTCCATACGGCGATGAAGACTATCATGCCGAATGCTGTATTTATCGGCTTTACGGGTACTCCACTACTGAAGAGGGACAAGAAGATCAGCATTGAGGTTTTCGGTACATATATCCACGCTTACAAGTATAACGAAGGTGTGGCCGATGGCGTTGTGCTGGATCTGCATTATGAATATCGAGATGTTCCGCAGGATTTGTCGTCACAGGATCGTGTTGACCAGTGGTTTGATGTAAAGACCAGAGGCCTTTCCTCACGTGCAAAAGCTAAGCTGAAAGAGAAATGGGGCACGATGCAGAAGGTATACAGCTCCCGCTCTCGTCTGGAAAAAGTGGCATGGGACATCATTCAGGATTTTAACATGAAACCTCGTCTGATGGACGGCAATGGAAATGCCATCCTTGTGGCTGATGGTATTCCTACGGCTTGCAAGTACTACGAAATTTTTCAGCAGATGGGCTTTAAGAAGTGCGCCATCATATCTTCCTATACACCGAACAAGGGTGAACTGCGCACTGACACCGTCAGCGATGAGGATGATACCGAAACCTTCCTAAAATACGAGACATATTTGAAGATGCTGGGACTTGATCCGTCTGATCTTCCGAATGCAGGATCGGTTCAGGCCAAGGTGGAGGAATTTGAAAAGGAAGCAAAGCGCAAGTTTGTAGAGGAGCCTGCAAATATGAAGCTCCTTATCGTCGTGGACAAGCTACTCACTGGATTTGATGCGCCGCCTTGTACCTACCTTTACATCGACAAGAGGATGCAGGATCACGGCCTGTTTCAGGCGATTTGCCGTGTCAACCGTCTTGATGATGATAGTAAGGACTTCGGTTATATCGTGGATTACAAACAGCTGTTTGGACAGCTCCAGACTGCAATGAAGGACTATACTTCCGGCGCTTTTGAAGGATATGATCCGGAGGATGTAAAAGGACTTGTTAAGGATCGCCATGATGCTACGGTATCCTATTTTGAGGAAGTGTATGATGCCGTCGAGGAACTCTGCGAAGGTGTCGAGGAACCTCGTGGGGAGATCCAGTACATCCATTATTTCTGTGGTGTTTCCGGTCAGTCGGAGGAGAGCGACGAGATTTATGCACGCCTGAGAGAAAAACTCTATCGTCTGGTGAGCAGTCTTGTCAGAGCTTTTGCGGAAGCAAAGCCATATCTGGTTGATGATATCTCATCTGGCAAACTGAATGAATATGACAAGAAGGTCACTTTCTACATTGAGTTGAAGAAAACCATTGGTACGGCCAGTGGTGACTTCCTCGATTTGAAGGCCTATGAGCCTGATATGAGAAAGATGATCGATAACTATATCACGGCAGCGGACGCAGAGAAGATTGGTGATTTTGATGATCTTACCCTATTGGATTTCGTAGCAAAGCAGGGTGAGACACTTACCGGTGAAGGTGATAGTGGCCACAAGGAAGGTGCGGCAGAGGCCATCGAGAATAACATCCGTAAGAAAGTTATCGAAAAGGTCACTGTCAATCCGCGCTACTATGCAAAGATGTCAGAAATCCTTGATAAACTCATCGAAGAGCGTAAGCAGGGAGTTCTTGACTACGCTGAGATGCTTGAGAAATATATAAAGCTGGCCAAGGATGTTGATTGCCCGGAGGATAACGATAAATATCCGGAAAGCATCCGTAAGAGCAAAGCGCTCATGGCCATTTATGACAACACCGGCGAGGACGAGAAACTTGCTCTTCGCATTCACAAGGCCGTGAAAAAGCAGGCACTGTCTGGTTTCAGGGATAATCAGGTGGTTGTCAGGAGAATAAAAAAGGCTCTCTTTGAGATTCTGGGTGATGACTCCGAGGTGGAACGCATCTATAAGATCATTGAGAAGCAGGAGGAGTATTAATGCGCATTGTCATTTCCGGGATTCCGATTGATGTGCAAAAAAAGAATATAAAAAATATGCACCTTCAGGTGAAGCCGCCGGATGGACATGTGGTAATTTCTGCGCCTTTATCCGTGGACGATAAAGCTATAGAGGCTTATGCCAGAACTCAGCTGGGCTTTATCAAGAGGGCTATTGCGCAGTTTCAGGAACAGCCAAGGGCATCGAGGCGGCAGTATGTTTCCGGTGAGACGATGTATATCTGGGGAAAGCAGTACTTCCTTGTCTTTAAGCCGGACAATCAGAAGAACAGCTTCGAGATTCAGAACCAGAATATCGTCCTTTCCATGAGTGCAAAAAGCACGGTAAAGCAACGGGATGCCTATGTCAAAGAGGAATATCGAAAGATTCTAAAAGAAGAAATAGAAAAGCGCCTGCCCAAGTGGGAAGCACAGACAGGCCTTAAATGCGATTCTTGGCAAACAAAATATATGGTCACAAAATGGGGCGCCTGCAGCACGGATAAAAAGAAACTATGGTTTAATCTGCAGCTTGCTCAGAAGCCGTATGCTTGCCTCGATTATATTATTTTGCATGAACTGACGCATTTGCTTACAAGAAAACATGATGCCACATTCATCGCGCACATGGATAAGTGCATGCCTAATTGGCGTGAAATTCGTAAAGAACTCAATGACAGCAGGCTGGACTACTATGAAGCACAGAATGAAAGCCCACTGCAGAAACTGATTGACCAATCTCGTTATGACGATATCCGGGATGCGGCCATAGCTTATATTCAAGAGGAACGTTCTGGTGACACGAAAAGGCTGTCGGTCGTTGATATGGAAATCGAGAATGTTATCCATATTGAACAGCCAGAAGATGGCGTGATTGCATTCGATGTAATTACATCATGCGATGTCGAAATGCCGTCCGCTTCTCACAAGGGATATTTTAATGAGCGCTGGCTTAAGATTCATTGTCAGGTTACTCTTGGCATTGATATGAGTGGGTTCCGGATCATGTCTGTTGGTAATTGTGAGCCGCAAGAGGAATCTGATAATGACCGCCTGTCCGGAGAGCTGGTACCTATTATCTCACGTGACCAGTTTGAAGACGAAGCTGAGAAGTTCCTGACAAGGTATTGTCCGGATGCGTTGGATAAACCGATGAGAATTCCAATCGAAACGATAGCCAGCGATATGAAACTACAGGTTATCGAGGATGTACCTCTATCGGATGATCTTACTTATTTTGGGACAATCATATTTGATAACGGGAATGTTCTCGATAAGCACAGGAAGATTACAATTCGCAATGCTAAACGCGGAACCGTATACCTTGATCCGCGTGTCTCCTATGAGAGAGCTGTAGGAACAAAGCGTACTACGCTGGCACATGAGTGTTTTCACTGGCACCGTCATCAGCCATATCATGTGTTGATGAAAATGATAGGTGCTAACGATAATCTTGGAAGGGCTATTCAGTGCCAAATAGCTGCAAACAATACTGATTCAGATAAATGGAAGGCTGTAGACTGGATGGAGTGGCAAGCCAAAGGCGTTGCTCCGAGAATCTTGATGCCCGCAAAAACGACGCGCTTGAAGGCAAATCAGCTTCTTACAACTTATGGCGGGGTTGATGATGCGAGCATTGCAGCCTATGAGAATGTCATTGATGAACTGGCGGAGCTGTTCGATGTGTCAAGACAGGCCGCAAAGGTTCGTTTGATGGATCTGGGGTATTCCAAAGCCGAAGGTACATATCCGTTTGTAGATGGTCAGTATGTTCGTGGATATTCATTTGAAGCAGGTGCCTTGGGTAAGAATCAGACATTCACTATTCCTTATGCCGATTTGTTTAAGGCTTACTGTTTCGACCGCGAGTTTAAGAAACTAATTGACAGCGGTCAGTTTGTTTTTACGGATCGTCACCTCGTTCTCAACAATGAGAAGTATATAGCGAGGGATCAGGCCGGAAATGCGACACTGTCAGAATATGCACTCACACACATGGATGAGTGCTGCGTTGTTTTCTCGAAGGGGTATAGCTATCAATCGAAATATCAAGGGGCGAAGTATTACACGCAGTTCATGCGGAACGCCGCTCCTGTTGAAAATCAGGTTGAGTATTCCTTTGAACTAAACACGCATAACCGAACGCTACTCGACCAGATTCAGAACGCCAAGCGTCGGTCAGAAGCCCTGCGAAAATATCCCGGTTCCTTTGCCGAAACGCTGGTAGCTTTACAAAAAGAAAGAAAGCTCTCAAATAAACAGTTAGCAGACCGTTCGCTCGTAGGAGAAAAGACCATCCAGCGTTTGAGAAATGATGAAGAGTATCCAACATCTGTACAGACAGTCCTGGCGTTATGCGTAGGATTAAAGCTGCCACTGCCGGAGGCTGAAATGTTTCTTGGTAAAACTGACTTTAAATTAAATTCATTGAAGGGCGAAGGATACGTTTATCAATGCGTAATGGGAGCCTGTGCAGAGAATTCAATTTATGAAATAAATGAAATGCTTAAAGAAAACGGAATTACTCCTCTGGGGAGCGATCCCGATCTTCAGTAATACAAGGGGTGATATGGAATGAAAGGTTCAGAATGTAAATTCGTAAAATACATGGAAGGCTCTGACAAGCGCTTTGTCATCCCGGTGTATCAGAGAAATTATGACTGGAAGACAGAAAACTGCAAGCAGCTATACGATGACCTTGTAAAAATCATCAAGGGGCACCGGAAGAGTCACTTCTTTGGGAGCCTCGTTTCCGTTTACAATCCGGACGGCCACAATGAGGAGTTCCTGATTATCGACGGCCAGCAGCGTCTTACGACTGTATCGCTTTTATTTCTTGCCATGTATAACCTGATTGATAAGGGTGTCATTGTGCCGGAGACCGCTAATCTGAAGCAGCGGATTTTTGAGGAATACCTTGTGGATAAGTGGAAGCCGGAGGATACTCGTATCAAACTCAAGCCGGTAAAGAATGACCAGACCGCCTTTGGAAAGCTGTTCTCTGATCCGACGGAGCATATCCGCGAGTCAAATCTGACCGTGAACTACGATTATTTCTATGACCGGATTCAGAAGCAGGAAATCACCATCGACCAGCTTTATGATGCGATTTGCTGTTTGGAGATTATAAATATCCGTCTGGATATGGATGACAATCCTCAGCTCATTTTCGAGAGCCTAAACTCGACCGGCCTTGACCTCAGCGAAGGCGACAAGATTAGAAACTTTATTTTGATGGGCTTACCGCCCAAGGAGCAAGAGGCCTACTACGAGAAATACTGGAATAAGATCGAGGTTTGTACGAAATATGATGTAAGTGCCTTCATCCGGGATTACCTGAGTGTAAAGCAGCAGGCCATCCCACAGCAGAAGAAAATCTACATCAATTTTAAGAACTTTGTGGAGCTCAGCAAGATTGACACCGAACCGTTGCTCGCTGAGATGCTGGACTATGCAAAGCGGTACCAGATTCTTCTTGATGGTAATTCTGGAAGTGCTGCCCTTGACGCTTGCATTGACCGACTGAACCGTCTGGAGACTACGGTAACAAGGCCGTACTTCCTCGAAGTGCTGCGCCTATATAATGAAAACAAGCTGACTTTAACACAGGTCACGGAGATTTTCCTGACGACAGAAAACTATCTGTTCCGCAGGACGATGTGTGACCTGCCAACAAATGCTCTAAATAAAATCTTCCTCATGCTGCACCGTGAAATTGTCCGGTACGACGGTACCGAGGATGACTATGTCGAGAAGTTCAAGTATGCGCTTCTCTCAAAGAAGGAGCGTGCGCGCTTCCCAGACGATGTTGAGTTTAAGGTGGCATTTGATGAACGTCCAGTTTATCTGATGAACAGCAAGAATAAGATTTACATCCTTGAGCGTTTCGAGAATTTCGGCACTTCGGAGGATAAGGATGTATACCGTCACTGTGATGACGGCACCTATTCCATTGAGCACATCATGCCTAAGCACCTTACGCCGATTTGGCAGAAGGAACTGGGAGATGACTACGAGCAGATACATGAAGTGTGGCTGCATCGTATGGCAAATCTTACACTGACGGCCTATAACTCGAAATACAGTAATAGCTCATTCGCCGAAAAGAAAACCATGCAGAATGGTTTTGATGATAGTGGTATCCGCATGAATACTTGGATTGCCAAGAAGGACAAATGGACGCTGGCAGAACTGGAGGAACGCAGCGAACATCTCATGGGTCGGGCTCTTTCAATCTGGGCAGCACCTGTCACAGAATACAAACCGGAAGAAAAGCAGCTTGATACTTATACGCTTGAGGATGAGGGCGAGCTGACCGGACGACTGATTGCAAAGTTCACCTTTAAGAACACTGAACAGCCGGTAACGAGCTGGGTTGAGATGTTCCAAAAGGTTATTCAGATTCTGTATGCCGAAGACAAGGCTATTATCACAAAGCTGGCCATGTCGGAGGAGGAGAATATTGCTCTTCACTTCAACACTAATCCGGATGCATTCACGAAGTCAGTGGAAATTGGTGACGGCATCTATGTGTGGACAAATACAAACACTCAGAGCAAACTGTCTGTCCTTAGCCGCCTCTTCAAACTGTACAATGAAGATCCTTCTGATTTGGTTTTTTATCTACGTGATGAAAATGCGGCTAATGAGGATGAGCCGGGCAGCCGTTACGAGCTCCGGAGAAAATATTGGACATATGCGCTTTCGATTATCCAGAAAGTGCACGGTGAGGACGGTTCTTTCTCCAATGTTAATCCGTCAAGGGATAACTGGATCAATGGCTTCTTTGGTATAGGTGGATTCTACCTTTGCTGCGTAGCAAACTTTGATGCAGCCCAGGCAGAGGTCGTGTTTGGCAGAGGCAATAAGCAAGAAAACAAGGATGCCTTCGATAGCCTGTACACACATAAAGCGGAAATAGAAACAGCGTTGGGCACAACGCTCCAGTGGAACCGTGGTAACGATATTAAATCGTCCAAGGTTTTCATTCAGCTGAATAACGTCAGCATTGAAAATGAGACCGACTGGCTCCAGATGGCAAACTTCCACGCTGATTGGACGAAGAAGTTCTACGATGTGATTGTGCCGTTTATAAAGCAATAAAGAAGGAGCGCATGATGAAAATAGGAAGAAATGATCCGTGTCCATGTGGAAGCGGAAAGAAATATAAGAATTGTTGTCTCCGAAAGGAAACAATGAGCATCCCTGACCGTATAAAACAAGCGGTTAAAGAGAGTGGATATAATGAAGATATCGGGAATGTGCTTGCAAATATGTATAGGTACATGGAGAGAAAGCAATGGTGGGGTGCCTGCCACGCTTCATGTGCTGCGTTATACGTTTGCCTGTCTGAGCTCGGATACAAACCTAAGCTATGTATAGGTGAGGTGCTTGGTCAAGGATTGTATTTTGATCATTCGTGGATTAGCCTTGATGATAAAATGATTGATCTTGCAATAAGCATGACAATGCTTGGGGGAGCACCGGCATCAGGAGTGATTATTCTTGGAAAAGATATCAAAACAGGGCTGCCTCCTATACTGGATTATGGCGTTCCAGGAAGAGGCATCGAGGATCAAGCGAAGTTCGTGATGGGGCTCCCATTTACCCAGTATATGGATAGCTTTCCGGATGAAAAAGGTGGTCTATGGGGCGTCGTGCGTGAAGTATTAAGTACCGATGTAAATATTCCGTCATTACGTGAAAAATATAAGGACACGAAGAGAGTTCTTATAAGACATGAATGATGGTAATTATGTTGCATTTGAAGGAGGTCTATTCATTCGTGAGTAATGATATTAAAGCAATGGCTATGAGGTGTTTGAAGAGACGGTGACTTAAAAACGAACTACTGGGATTACATGACCACAGAGCCTATAAATTGCAATGAAGAGTTAAAGCGATTGGAACGTGCTGATTATGATTTGTGTTCAGCTTTGTTGACGATGCTATTGCGAGAAGATCATTTTTGTAATGGCTCTTTTGATCAAAGAGTAGAATCCGGGCAGGTTGAATGTATTGTTCAACGAATGATAAAATTGCTTGAAAGGTAAGGCGGGGTTTCATTTATATCATTTTCTGCAACAGGATTCAGTCATTCGAAAAATTCGAATAACTCATAATTACAGGAGGGTTTAGTTATCCGATAATTTTGGATAACTGCTGGTAGTGGTTATTCACAGGCGAAATTGGAAAAACAGTATTTACCCAATTCGCAAATCAGTTCAAATCTAATGGAAGCTAGGCATATGTGATACAGATAAAATGATGACCAATACCAGGTCAAGACGGTGAAATCCGGCAACTCAACTCCCTGCGAGTGTATGGCCAATCCGTAGTTTGAACGGATGGATTCTGTGGAACTTGACCAGCCTTCACTTTCTCAACGGTCGAGACGGTGGTAGGGAGCAGCAGTGTAAAATTGCCTGGCATTATAATAGGTAGAAAAGACCTTATGCTGACTTGTTCCCATAGACTTCAACGGTCAAGACCTGGATATGGATGCCAATTTTGCTACAGATTGCATCTGTTTGTAGCTGTGAATGTGCGATTTCAGAAGCTGTGGACATGTTTCCGTTTTGATAGGATATGTTTCCGCGAACGGGCACAAAACCAGACATCAATCAGGGCCTCTCGTGCCATATTGAAACCATAGTATTGATGTCAAGGAAATAATCAAACAATCTATAATGCGGCTTGTTTGCTGACTTTTGCAGCAGTTTAAATTATACGCACAACTGCTGCAAATGCTTGGCTGTATCTTGCGGAAACATATCCAACACAAAATTTCGTTCAGGTTGTAACCTTGAATTAAATAATATGAAAACATATATATTTCAAAAGCCATAAAAACTCCGCAACGCCACACATTTAAGGTT
>ERZ1031897.70-NODE-70-length-32758-cov-8.682567_pt1 | contig 32758 bp, 20 predicted proteins | sample MGYA00517881_ERZ1031897 | MGnify/ENA primary metagenome ERZ1031897 (study PRJEB33719, sample SAMN04261280) | wastewater metagenome | biome: rural village; feature: human; material: feces | host: Homo sapiens | place: El Salvador | collected 2013-01-07 ... | reverse complement strand
GCCCGACGCGAGACGCGTCGCCCCCATTAGTGCTAGCGTTTGGTGTTAGCGTTTTGTGCTCACGTTTGGTGCTTGCTTTGCTCTTTTTATTACAAAATGAAAGAAAATAACCTATTTATTTTTGCTTAATGCCTATCTTGCACTAACTTTGCTACCGAATTATAACATAATGCTTACCTTTCGGACATCAGCACCTCTGTTTACAGGCTTACATGGTGCGGCAGAATGGTAGGCACATACACCTAAAAGATAAAAAACCTACACTTATCATGGAAAAGGTTGACCAGCTTGACCTCAAGATTTTGAAGATTATTACAGTTAACGCACGTATCCCGTTTAAGGACGTGGCCGCTGTGTGCGGTGTGTCGCGTGCAGCTATCCACCAACGCGTGCAACGCCTCATCGAGGCCGGTGTCATCACTGGCTCGGGCTACACCGTGTGCCCCAAGAGCATTGGCTACAGCACTTGCACCTACGTGGGTATCAAGCTCGAACGCGGCTCTATGTACAAGGGCGTGGCCGAGCAGTTGGAGAAAATTCCCGAAATTGTGGAGTGCCACTTCACCACCGGCCCGTACACAATGCTTGTCAAGCTTTACTCGCGCGACAACGAGCACCTTATGGACTTGCTTAACAACCACATTCAGGAAATTCACGGCGTAATATCGACAGAGACGCTCATCTCGCTCGAACAGAGCATCAACCGCACGGTTCCCGTTACCCTGCAAGAGGATTAAAACAAACTTTGGCGGCGGGGCAGTACACATAAGCAGATGTGACCTGCCCCGCCTTAAGGATTATCACACAACACACACACGCACATGACACTTACTGGCCCTCTCATTGGTTTGGCCACGTTCCTTATTATAGGGGCGTTCCACCCCGTCGTTATCAAGACCGAATACTACTGCGGCACCAGGCCGTGGTGGGTGTTTCTCGTGGCCGGAATAGGCTGCATTGCCGCAGCACTGTTTGTAAGCAATGTGCTGGGGTCTGCCGTACTGGGCGTGACGGGCTTTTCGTCGCTATGGACCATTCTCGAGCTATTTGAGCAACACCAACGGGTGGAGAAAGGGTGGTTTCCCAAAGGCCCCGGACACGGCAAAAGATAGCGCACCACCGCAGCTTGTGGCGGATTATACAACATTATGCAGATGATGATTGACATTGACCAACTCAACACCGAGGCTCTGGCGGCGCCTGCCAACCGGCCTGTTATTGGCATTACAGGCAACTTTAACGAAGGGCAGCTCAAGCTGCTCCCCGGTTATTTCCGCTCTATCGAGGCTGCTGGCGGCACCCCCGTGGTCATTCCGCCACGACGCAAGCCCGACGCCTCGCTCATCAGTCTGATTGACCGCATCGACGGGCTACTGCTTTCGGGCGGAGCCGACATCAACCCTATATTGATGGGCGAGGACCCCGTGCCGGCACTGCACGGCATCAACAATGAGCGCGATGCCTTTGAACTGGCACTCACACGCTTGGCTTACAACCGCCAAGTGCCCATGCTGGGCATCTGTCGCGGCATACAAGTGCTCGCTGCAGCACTGGGCGGCACTGTGATGCAGGACATAGCCACGGCTATGCCCCACTCTACCCTGGTCAAGCACTCACAAGACGCTGACCGCGGGGTGGCCACACACTTTGTCACGGCCGAGGCCGACTCTGTTGTCGGACAGCTGCTGGGCACACGCTTTGCCGTCAACTCCTTTCACCACCAAGCCGTGGGCGAACCTGGCCCTCACTTCAGGGTGACGGCACGCTCGGCCGACGGGGTGGTTGAAGCTATCGAGAGCACCGACATGAAGAGCATCATTGGCGTGCAGTGGCACCCCGAATGCTTCTGGCCCGAAGGCGACAGCTGCATGATGCCACTGTTTGAGCACTTTGTAGCAAATGCCACACAGTTTGCCACTGCCAAACGGGTGCACGAGCATGTGCTCACTCTCGACTCGCACTGCGACACGCCCATGTTCTTTGAAAAAGGGGTGGAACTTACCCGACGCGACCCACAACTGCTCGTCGACTTTCCAAAAATGCGCGAGGGACACCTCGATGCCACTACCATGGTGGCTTATCTGCCGCAGGGCGGACGCTCTGAACAGGAGGAACTGCAAGCCACACAAATGGCAGTCAAACTGCTCAACGAGATTGAGACACGCGTGGCTGACGCACCCAATGTGGCACTTGCACGCACACCGGCCGACTTGTACCGCCACAAGCTTGAAGGCAAACTGTCCGTCATGCGCGGCATTGAGAATGGCTACGCCCTGGGACGCGACATCGACAATGTGGCTCGATTTGCACAAATGGGCGTGGTGTACATCACGCTCTGTCACAACGGCGACAACGACATCTGCGACTCGGCACGCCGCTCTACCAACGAACACGGCGGCCTGTCGGACTTTGGACGCAAGGTGGTGGCCGAAATGAACCGCACGGGTATCATGGTCGACCTTAGCCACGCGGCCGAAAGTTCTTTTTACGATGCACTGGCCTGCAGCACCACCCCTATCGTTTGCTCACACGCTTCGAGCCGCGCACTGTGTAACCACCCGCGCAATCTGACCGACGACCAGTTGCGGGCCTTGGCCAAGGCTGGCGGTGTGGCGCAAGTCACACTGTACCACGGCTTCCTGCGTCTTGACGACGACGGTATACCGGCCACTATCGACGATGGGGTGCGCCACTTGATGCACTTTATCGATGTGGCAGGAATCGACCACGTGGGCATCGGCACCGACTTTGACGGCGACGGCGGAGTGCCTGGCTGTGCCTGCGCTTCCGAACTCATCAACTTTACACGCCGCTTGCTGGCCGAAGGGCTCACCACTACCGACTTGCAAAAGGTATGGGGCGGCAACTGGCTGCGTGTCATGCAGCTGTGTCAGGACAAAGCACAGTGCTGACACCTGCGCCTCTCGCATATCCCCACTCACACACACTGAGAGCATCTGTGCGCAACACTGCGTATGACGCTGTGCGCAACGCTCTACCATCATATTAGTAACAGAGTATCAGCTATCATGAACAAGATATTTGCGGCCTCACTGGCCGCCATCATACTGGCAGCCACAACCTGCCTCGCTGGCTGCAAAAGCCAAAAGCCGAATGGCGACGACACGACCACCGACACCATTGCGGTGACCCAAATAACCTTCAACGCCGACTCGGCTTTTGCCTCTATCGAAAAGCAGTGCAGTTTCGGCGCACGCGTACCAAACTCCGAAGCGCACGACCGCTGCGCCGCCTACATCGTGGCACAATTCAAGGCTTTAGGACTTGATGTGACAGAGCAAAAGGCCGACCTCAAGGCTTGGGACGGAAAAGTGCTCAAGTCAAACAACATCATTGCGGCCTACCGCCCCGAACTGACCGACCGCATCATCATCTGTACACACTGGGAAAGCCGTCCGTGGGCCGATGCCGACCCCGACTCCACCAAGCACCACCAGCCCGTAATGGCTGCCAACGATGGTGCAAGCGGTGTGGCCGTAATGCTCGAAGTGGCGCGCCACCTGGGCGAGCTCAAGCCCAACATTGGCATTGACTTTATCTGCTTCGACTCCGAGGACTATGGCGCCCCCTACTGGGCCGAAAGCCAAGCCCCGCAGGACGGCTCCGACTGGTGTCTTGGCTCACAGTACTGGGCTGCCCACCCGCATGTGCCAGGCTACAAGGCGCGTTTCGGCATACTGCTCGACATGGTGGGCGGACAGGACGCCCGATTTGCCTACGAGGGCATAAGCATGCGCTATGCACGCGAAGTAATGGTGCAGGTGTGGGACGCTGCCACACGCGCCAAGGCCGACCACCTGTTCCAGCCCATTGAGGGCGGCTATGCACAGGACGACCACGTGCCCATGAACGAGACTGCTGGCATACCCACCATTGACATCATTCCATTTATTGAGGGAGAGCACTCCTTTGGCACTACCTGGCACACCACCAGCGACACGCCACAAAACATATCGAAGGAAACTCTGCGCGGCGTGGGACAAACGCTGCTGCAATTCATCTCCGAACAATAATACAAAGCATAACACTTAACACACTAACTGCCGTGACTATTAACGAGATACAAGACGAGATTATTGAAGAGTTCTGCGAGCTCGATGACTGGATGGACCGCTACCAACTGCTCATTGACCTGGGTGAGGAACAAGCCCCCCTACCCGACTCTGACAAAACGGACCAGAACCTGATTGACGGCTGTCAGAGCCGCGTATGGATAACATGCGAGGAGCACGACGGACGCCTCGACTTCCGGGCCGAAAGCGACGCACTGATTGTAAAGGGCATCGTGTCGCTCGTTATACGCGTGGTCAACCACCAAACGCCCAAGGACATTCTCGACGCCAAACTTTACTTTATAGACAAGATTGGCCTTACCGAGCACCTCTCTCCCACCCGCTCAAATGGCTTGCTCGCCATGATAAAGCAAGTGCGCATGTATGCCCTCGCCTTTCAAACCAAGCTCGAGGAGAACAAGTAACACGCCACGCACAAGCCCAAGGCTGCGGCACAGGAGACAAAGCGCATGCGCTGCTAAATATTTATGCACAAATACGCAAAATGCTGCATACACGCCACATGTATGCAGCATTTATTTGTATATTTGCAAGCAAAACACACTACTTAGCAACATGACAATACCCGAGATTACTGCCGCCGAGGCGGCATCGATGATACAAAACGGCGACCTTTTGGCCGTGGGCGGCTTTGGTCCGGCTGGCTCGCCCAAAGTAATAACACCAGCTCTTGCAGCCCGTGCCCGTAAAGAGCATGAGGCTGGGCGCGCCTTCAAGGTGAATGTGGTGACGGGGGCCTCAATCGGTGCCAGCTGCGACGGCGAGCTGGCCGCAGCCGATGCCGTCGACCGCCGTTTGCCCTTCAGCGTCAACCCCGAAATGCGCAAGGCTTACAACACGGGACATGTGCGCTACACCGACCTCAACCTGTCAGACAATGCCTCACACCTGCGCCAGGGGCTCACGGGGCGCATCACATGGGGCATTATCGAAGCCTGCGATGTGCAGGAGGTGCGGGGCAAACTGCGCATTTACCTCACTGCGGGCATAGGTATTGCGCCCACCATCTGTCGTTTGGCCGAAAAGGGTGTGTTCATTGAACTAAACACCTGGCACAGCACCAAGGTAATAGGCATGCACGACATCTACGAGATTGAGGACCCCTGGTTCCGTGCCCCGATACGCATCACGCAGCCTATCGAGATTATCGGACTGCCATACATCGAGGTGGATCCCGACCACGTACGCGGCATTGTCATGACCCATCTGCCCGACGAGGCACGCGCCATGAACCCCGCCAACGAGGTGACACGTGCCATTGGCCAGCACACGGCCGACTTCTTGGTGTGGAACATGGAACAGGGCTTCATCTTCCGCAACAAGCTCATACTGCAAAGCGGTGTGGGCAGCGGAGCCAATGCCGTGATAGGTGCCCTGGGCGAGTCGAAGGAGGTGCCCAACTTCTCCATCTACACCGAGGTATTGCAAGAGGAGCCCATGCGCCTCATACGCGAGGGTAGGGTAATGGCCGCCTCAACCGGTGCACTCACACTGAGCCCCGAACATCTGCAGGACCTTTACCGCAATATGAACGACTACCGCGGACGTCTACTGCTGCGCCCCTCCGAAATATCAAACTGCCCCGAAATCATTGCCCGCCTTGGCGTATGCTCGCTCAACACAGCCATCGAGGTAGACATCTACGGTCACGTCAACTCCACCAAAGTATGCGGCACACGCATGATGAACGGGGTGGGGGGCTCGTGCGACTTTACCTGCAACGCCATGCTGGCCACGTTTACCTGTGGTTCAACCGCCAAGGAGGGCCGCATAAGCAGCATTGTGCCATTCTGCTCACACGTCGACCACACTGAACACTACGTCGATGCCATCGTAACCGAATATGGCGTGGCCGACCTCCGCAACAAGTCTGCCCTCGAAAAGGCCGAGGCTCTCATAGCCATTGCCCATCCCGACTACCGTCCCATTCTGCGCGAATATATGCGTCTGGCCGGTGCCTACGGCGGACACACGCACCACATCTTACCGGCGGCCTTTGCCATGCACGACACTTACCGCCGCAAGGGTGACATGCGCCTGGTTGACTGGAGCGAATACATCAAGGACTGACAACCCATTATCCTACTGACACCAAGAGGCAGGAAGGCCAGCGGCTTTCTTGCCTCTTGACTTTTTATATCAAACAAATAAGTACGCCTTAGCACCCAAGCAAGCTTGACTTTCTTCACTCGGTTTGCACTATCTTTTGATAAGATAGGCGGCACCTCACAAGAAAGTTCAAGCAAGCTTGACTTTCTTCACTCGGTTTGCACTATCTTTGCACAGAGAAGTACAAAGCACACCATCAATTACAAAAACCACACTACCATGATTGTACACGCAGCCAACCCCATTTACGACAGCATATTCAAGTATTTAGTCGAAGATAAACGCATTGCAAAGATACTCATCTCCGCACTGCTAAAAAAAGAGGTCCTCGACGTTGAATTCCGCCGCCATGAGTACACCAATAATGTACGCAACGACATTTCCATGTTCCGCATAGACTTCGGAGCCAGGGTGCGCGAGGCCGATGGCTCAGAACACCTGGTACTGATTGAACTGCAAAAGACCTGGATCGAAACCGAGACGCTGCGTTTCCGCCAATACCTTGGAGCACAGTATTCTGACCCCAATAATATTCAAAAAGAGGAACGTCTCAAACACGGATATGCCATACCAATGGTTACCGTCTACCTGCTGGGGCACAAAGTGGGCAACATCGAAGAGCCTATCCTCTACGTCAACCACAAGTCATACGACTACAACGGGCACGAAATTACTCAAGGCCTGCCAGACCCCTTTGTCGAGAGCCTTGTACACAACAGCATCATTGTACAAATACCCCGTCTGCACGGACATGTCAACAACCGGCTTGAAGAGGTGCTCAGCGTATTCGACCAAAACAGGACCAACGAGTTCAACCACCATATCATCAACATCAACGAAGAGGAATATGCCAACGATGACGACATGCTCTACATCGTACGAAGGCTTACCGCTGCTGCTGCAAATGCCAAACTGCGCCATGACATGAACGTCGAGGACGAATTTTTCACAGCTATCGAGAACCGCGACACTACCATAATGAATAACGAAAGGGAAATAGCTGAACAAAGGGCATATATCAACGAGCAGAAATGCCAAATCAATGAGCAGCAAAACCAACTCAACGAGCAACAAAGCCAACTCAACGAAAAGAACAAGATGCTGCAATCTGCCATTAAAGCCATGATGAACAATGGGTTAGATGTGGCTACCATCGCCACTTCGCTTGGCATAACAGCGGGTGAGGTTGAAGCGCTTATAGCAAAATAAACCCTTGCCAAAAGCACAAATCAGCATTTGGCGGCAAAAAAGAAGGCAACAGATACCCTCCATTACAATAAAAAGTGTATTTTTGCCGCCAAAAACCACTGAGCAGTTGGGAACTTGCGCAGCACCTCACACATGCTGCACCAAGGAACGGCCCATGCTGCCCGACATTTAAGTATAACCTCAAACCCAAATAACTGACACTATGTATTGGACATTGGAATTGGCCTCAAAGCTTGAAGATGCACCCTGGCCAGCAACAAAAGACGAACTCATTGACTACGCCATGCGCTCAGGAGCACCGATGGAGGTGGTAGAAAACCTGCAGGAACTTGAAGACGAAGGCGAAATATACGAAACCATCGAGGACGTATGGCCCGACTATCCTACAAAGGAGGACTTCCTCTTCAACGAGGACGAATACTAATTCACACCCAAGCTATAACCAACATATAGCACAAAGCCTTTCGATAAGCGGTATAGAAATTCTGACTTACAGATTTCTATACCGCTTTTTTAGCACCTGACAGTCTCACCCACAGCACATGCAAAGCCTACTCATGAAAGAGGAATGATAAAACGCTCCGAAAAGTTGCTTCGTTCATCATAATATTGTACATTCGCACCTAACAAGTTCGAAAAAGTGTCATCTTTGACACAAATCCGAAGTTATCAGTGCAAATATGAGGATAAAGAGAGACATAATAAACAAACTCAAAGAATGGAAAGATGCTGAAAAGCGCAAGCCAATTCTTCTGAAGGGCGCCCGTCAGATAGGCAAAACATGGGCTATGGAGGAGTTTGGAAGAGAGTATTTCGACTACACGGCAAAATTTGATTTTGACCGTCAGAAAGAATTACAATCAGCCTTCACCGTATCAAAGGAACCTGCACGCATCATAAAGGAACTTGCCCTTTACAGCCAAGTACCCCTTGTCCCGGGCAAGACACTGCTCATATTCGACGAAATACAAGAATGCGAGGAGGCGCTCAACTCACTAAAGTATTTTTTTGAAGACGCCCCCGAGTGGCATATTATTGCAGCAGGCTCGCTGTTGGGCGTTGCTGTGAAAAGGAGGAGAATGACCGTACCAGTAGGAAAAGTACAGGTCGTACGTATGTATCCTATCACATTCAAGGAATTTTTGCGGGCAAGTGACGTTCAAACATTCAATTTCATAGAACAGATAAATCAACCCGAAAAACTGCCCCTTATCATACTTGATAAATTAAAGTCTGAATACCGCAGATATATGGTGTCTGGAGGAATGCCAGAAGCCGCTGTAAGCATGCTTGAAAATCAAGGCATGCAAGCAGTGGACGACATATTACAGGGAATATTAGACTTGTATGAGCTTGATTTTGCCAAGTATGCGGAGCCGCGCGAAATACCTCGCATACATGCCATTTGGCACTCACTGCCATCTCAACTTGCCAAGGAAAATCGAAAGTTCATCTATAAGATTATAAAGAAAGGGGCAAGAAGCCGCGACTATGAAGACGCCTTGCTCTGGCTCGAAGATGCAGGCATGATATACCGTGTAAACGCTGTATCGAAACCCGGAATGCCTTTAAGCGCCTACGAGGAACCTGACATATTCAAGGTTTATGCCAGCGACTGCGGACTACTGCGGCAGTTGGCCGGACTACCAGGAAGCATCGTCATCGACCCAACCTCTAACTACACCGAATTCAAAGGTGCAATGGCTGAAAATGCTGTACTACAAAGCCTGTTGCCCTCATACGGTTCCATACCTTACTATTGGACTTCAGAAGGAAAAGCCGAGATAGAATTTCTGTTACAGCAAGAGCACGAGGTAGTTCCTGTTGAAGTCAAGGCCGAGAATTGTGTCAGCGGCAGAAGCATTGTTGTGTACAACGAACGCTACCAGCCCAAGAACCGCATACGTTTCTCCTTTCTCAATTTACAGCAGAACTGTGGAATGCTTGCTTGTCCGTCACCTTTAGCAGAGTGGGCTATGAAATGGCTTATCAAATAAAAGCCATATAGCGCGTGACTCACAGCACCCCACACAACAAACAAACTGACAGATTATTGTGATGTAGCATCATAGTGCTCTTGAAACTCAATATATCATGTTCCTCTTCAACGAGGACGAATACTAACTCACACCCAAGCTATAACCAACATATAGCACAAAACCTTTCAATAAGCGGTATAGAAATTCTGACTTACAGATTTCTATACCGTTTTTTTGGCACCTGACAGTTCCACCACACGGTGCCACAGCAGGGCAGGGTGGGGCGGGGGAGAAGCCCTGCTTGCATACACGCCAACTACTCATGCAAAGAACGTGATGCGCTTGTAGGAGCACAGAAAAACACCTGCAAGAATACCTAAAAACACCTGTGAGAATACATAAAACCACCTGCAAGAATACATAAAAACACTTGTGAGAGGACTTAAATGCACTTGCGCAAAAGCTGAAAAACACTTACGGGAGGTAGAAAAATCTATTCGTCCAACAGAAAAGTCTGCCTCCCGTAACAGGAAAAACGCTCTCCCGTAACAGACAAATCACTCCCACCGAACCCCAAAAGGGCACCTCACGCAACACGTAAGAGCCACACCCAACACCAAAAGTGTGCAAGCCGCGGCACGGGCATTCGCGGCCAGGACACAATCAGGCGTATTGCTTACTACAAGCACTGCAAAACGCCGAAATAATTACATTTTGCAAAATATTCGTGCAAAATACTTGCATATTATCTATTAACGTACTACCTTTGCTTTCGTTATAAATACAATACAACAATTAAGAACTCCTTACAACTACCAAAATAACACAGCTTATGAGACATCTCTACACAGCTTTTGCAGCAGCCCTTATAGCAAGTTCGGCTGCTACCGCACAAACCGCCGCCACGCGCAATGTGCGCCTAACCCCTACCAAGCAAGCCATAGCTTTGGCCAAAAAGTCCAACTTCCGTCCGGCCGTCAAGCTGGGCAGCACTGCCGCATCGGGCAAGCGCTTCAACGTAGCCTCCACTACCGGCACCACTACCACAGCCCCCATCATCGATGCCCAGCCCGAAGGCAAGCTCCACGCCAACTTCTACTTTTCGGGCGAGAGCTTTGTCAACATGATGGGCTATGAGGCCCAACTGCCGTTCGACGGTATTTGGGGCAAAATAGTCGAGGCTCCCGACAACAAGACCATCTACATCAACAATCCCATCGGTGCCTACTATTCTACCGCATGGATTAAGGGCGAGCGCACCACTGGCGACACCATCGAGGTAAAACTGCCGCAGCAGTTTGTACACGAGGAGTACGACGGCATGAGCAACGACGCCTGGCTTTACAAACTCGTGCCCGTCAAGGTTGAACAGGACGGCGAAACCTACACCACCTTCAAGCCCGACTCTACGAGCCAGACCGTGAAATACGTGTGGCGCAACGACAGCATCGTACTTGTCAACACCACACAGGACAGCAAGCTGCTCGGCATGTGTACCGAGGCGGGCGAATGGTATGGCTATGGCGACTACATACAGCAGTACACTGTGTTCGACCAACAGCCCGTTGCACCCAAGGACGAGACAAAAGCCACCCAGATGAGCATCACCTACTACGACTCAGGACAGAGGTACGGCCGCGTAAAGAAGGTGGTGCGCGAGGGCAACGACATCTACATTGCCGGGCTCAACAAGAATATTCCCTCTGGCTGGGCCAAGGGCACCATCAGTGGCAACAAGGCCACATTCAGCGGCCATCAGTACATGGGCCTCGACTCTGTGACAGCAAGCTACGCCTTTTTCGAACCCGTGTCGCACAACATGGTGTGGGACAGCGAGATTGGGGATTCAATAGAGAGCCTCACACTGGCCGATGCCATCACATTTGACTACGATGCTGACAAGGGCACACTCAGCACCGACAGCACCTTTGTGGCCAACCAGGGTTACAAAATGTTTAACCAGGTGTTCACCTACGACGGTGCCACCATTGAGCCATGGACCGAAAAGGCCGCCACACCGCTTGCCGTGGACGCAAGCACCATGTCGTACATGCCCTTCAGCGAGGAGTACGGCTACGGTCTGTTGGCCTTCGCACCCAGCGAGTTCGACGCCGACGGCTACATTCTCGATGCTAACAAACTCTACTACAGCATTTACCTCGACGACGACGTCCTGACCATCGACCCCGATGAATATAAACTGTTCCCTTACGAAACCACCGAAATACCCTTCACCTACAGCGACATGCTCGACTTTGTCAATTATGCCGGCTTGTGGCAGGTTTACACCTTTGTCACGGGCATCGACCGCATCGGTGTACAAATGATTTACAAGGGTGGTGGCGAAGTGCGCAAGTCGGCCATCACCTACATAAGCGCCACCGACGAGGACCCCTCGGCTGTGAGCAATGTGGCTCAAACCGGCAAGGTGGCTGGCGTTACCTACACCGACCTCAGCGGTCGCCGTGTGAGCCGCCCTGGCAAGGGCTTGTTCATTCAGACCACACGCCTGGCCGACGGTACCATCACTACAAGCAAGCGCTTGTTCAAGTAAGCCGCACGTCTGAATTATGACACATACATATTGAGAAGTCCGGGAGCCTTATGCCGGCTCCCGGACTTCTTAAATCTCTTAATGAGTGGTGCTGATGTTCTTGATTTCTAAATTCTAAGCATCACACACCGGCCCCACCCTTTAATCCCACCACACACACATGAAACTATTACATACCTGTCTTGCCGTTCTGTTCATGGTCCTTTGCACAGGCCCCGTGGCTGTGGCACAAACCACCACCATGGACTACAGTTACTACGACGGCACCACCGACCTGGCACAAACCGGGTCGGGCAAAAAGGAGACCTACGACGTGGCCATACACATCAATCAGCCGGCTCTCACTGGCACCACCATCAAGGGGGTGATTATCAGCATACCACACACCACGGCTGTCAGCAACCTTAAAGTGTGGCTGTCAAAGAAACTCACGCTCCAATCCATCGACGGCAAAAAGCAGAATGTGCCCGACATCTGCACACAACCCGCCGACACCGCATTGGCCTTCAGCAGCACCTACATACCCCTCGACCAGCCATACACCATCACCGAGGGTGGCGTATATGTGGGCTACACCTTCACCATCAATGCCGTTGGCACCGACCAAAATGCGGCCAACCCGCTGATTGTGTGCGAAAGCCAGAACGAGGGCGGATTTATGATACATTCTACCAAGAAGTACCTCAAATGGGTTGACCAGTCCGACGTAGCCAATTTGGCCATGAAAGTACGCATCGACGGCGTGGCAGCCAACAGTGCTTCTGTCAGCCTGCCCGCCACCATCTACACCATCACGGGGCAAACGGCCACCACCAACGTCACAGTGGCCAACTACGGCGCCAATGGCGTGCAGTCCTTCGACATCGACTACACCGTCAACGGCACACCGCTCACCCAACACTGCGACCTGCCCGCCGGACAGCAGTTGCCGGGCGAATTTGGCAAGAGCACCCAAGTGGCCGTCAGCCTGCCCGCCATCGGGGCCGACGGCACTTATCCCGCCACCATCAGCATCAGCAAGGTGAACGGGCAGCCCAACTCAAGCACAGCAGCACCCACCGCCTTCGAGGTGGACGCACGCGCTTTCATACCCACACACCGTCCCGTCATCGAGGAGTTTACAGGCACCTGGTGCGGCAACTGCCCGCGCGGCTACGTTGCCATGAAGGCCATGAAGCGCCTGCACCCCGACCGCTTTGTGGGACTGGCCTACCACTTCAACGACAGCATGATGGTCATGACGCAAGAGCAGTTCCCGCTTTCAGTAACCGGCTACCCCATAGCCTCGATTGAGCGTCACGGCACCACCGACCCCTATTTCGGCTCCGACTCAAAAGGCGTCCACCCATTGTACATTGAACGGGAGTGGCTGGCCTGTGCCAACCAGTATGTGCCCGTCGACGTGGCTGTCGAAGCCAAACTCTCGGCCGACGGCAAGGAGGTGACTGCCCAAGCCGACATCACCTCAACACGCGCCATGAGCAATGCGGGTTACAAGGTTGAATTTGTGCTCGTGGGCAACGGTCTGAGCGGCACGGGCAATGGCTGGGTGCAGGAGAACTATTATAACAATGCCACCGCCGACATATTTCCAGAGCCGGAGTTTGCCCCCTTCCTTGGCACTACCGACAAGGTGGCCGGCCTCGACTACGACGATGTGGTGCTTGCCACTACCCGCACACTCGGCAACGACGTGGCACTACCCAATGCCCTGGAGGCTTACAAGCCCTGCCAGGCTGCGGCCACATTTGAGCTTGGCGCCATTGTGACGCCCGACAAGCTGAACCCCGTCAAGTTTAACAAGACCAAACTCGATGTGGTGGCCCTGCTCATCAATGTGGCCACCAACAAGGTGGTCAATGCCGGCATTGCGGCTGTTGACGCCACAGACTATCGCACGGCTGTGGGCCAGCTTACAACCACTGGTGCCCAACCCAAGCAACCCACCATCTACTACGACCTTAGCGGCCGCCGTGCAGGCACTGCTGCCAAGGGGGTGCTCATAACCAACACCGGACGCAAAGTAGTGCGCTAAATCCTCTGCGCACCACACCATAGCAAGCGGACTTGCTGCAACACTCTGTACAACAGAGTTTGCGGCAAGTCCGCTCTTATTTTTTGCACAAATTGCTCAAAAACATTTTGTAAGGCGGAGTTGATATTTTACCCCCCCCCAATGTATAAACTTTGCTAATCACGCAGGATGATGCATAGTATCTACGCCATTTTGCAACATTTGTTGCATTCATAAAACATGACAGGTTAGTAATTTTGCATTTCTTTTTATAAGGATAACGCGCACGCAGAACAAACGCACGCAGAACACCTACAAAGGATAACACGTATGAACCTCAAACAACGCATATTGCAACGCTTGGGGGCACTGATGCTGGCCAGCATTCTCTGCCTCAACCTCAACGCACAGCACGCGGCCGTCAAAACCAATCTGCTGTACGACGCCACCCTCACGCCCAACCTCGGTGTGGAGCTGGGCCTGGGCCGCAAAAGCACCATGCAGGTGCTCTACAGCCTCAACTTGTGGAAACACCCCCTGAACAACGACAAGATGTGGAAACACTGGCAACTGCTCGGCGAGTACCGCTGGTGGCCCTGCTCCAAGTTTAACGGCCACTTTATTGGTGTGCACGCCATGGGCGGCGAGTTCGACATGCAGAAGGTGCGTTTCAAACTGCCCTTTTACAACTGGCCTTCCGACCTGCGCGACAAACGCTACGAGGGGTGGAACGCCGGGGCTGGCTTTACCTACGGCTACCAATGGATATTGGGCCGGCACTGGAACCTCGAGGCATCGCTCGGCGTGAGCTATCAGTACATCAGCTACAAGCGCTACCCTTGTGCCGAATGCGGCACCACCGAGGAGAGCGGCCACAAGCACTACTTCGGGCCCGACAAACTGGCGCTCAGCCTGATGTACGTGTTCTAAACGCTGACGCCACCACATGCACAGCCACATTTTGGTGTGCAGCCCCGGCCCAATGCGCCCCGCCTGCCACAACCACCTCAACCCCCTTACTATCAAACAGCAACTTATGTCAATCAAACACATCATAGCCACATCGCTCCTGGCACTCGCACCATTGGCCGCCTGTGCCCAGGGCAACAGCATGCACCAGTTTGCAGCACGCCCCATGGCCAAGCCGGCCGGCGAGTCGCTGGTGGTAACCTGGCGCATGACCATGGACAGCATGCGCATACGCTCCAACCAAACGCTGGTGTTCACCCCCGTCATTGAGGACAAGCACGGCCACACACAAACGCTGCGCTCCATCATGGTGAACGGACGCCGCCAGCACTACGTATTTCTGCGCAACGGCAACAAGCACTACCCCGACGCCATTGAGCTGCAGCGCCACAACGGCACCACCCAATGCTACAACTACCGCGAGGCCATCGACCTCGAGCCATGGATGAACGACGCCACCGTGCGCATTGCCACCGACACCTGCGGGTGCGGCAATCTGGTGGGCAACAGTGCCGGCACCCCCGTCGACATCAATCCGCACTGGGAGCGCAAGTGCGCCCTGGCCAACGTGATGCCCGCCGTCAGTGCCGACGACCCCGTGCTCTCGCTGCAGGGCAAGGCTTACCTCGACTTTCCCGTCAACCGCACCGAACTGCACCCCGACTACCACAACAATGCGGCCGAGCTGCACAAAATAATGAGCACCATCGACACCGTGCGCCACAACCCCAACGTGAGCATCACCTCTATCAGCATTCACGGCTATGCCTCGCCCGAGGGGTCGTGGACCAACAATGCCCGTCTGGCACAGGGACGTGCTGCCACGCTCAAGGAGTATGTGCGCAACCAGTACGACATACCGGCCAAAACGTATCATGTAGACTTCACCTCCGAGGACTGGGCAGGGCTCGACACCTTTATCGTGCGCAGCAACATGGCCGACAAGCAGGCTTTGCTCGGCATTGTGCGTGCCGACATGGACCCCGACGCCAAAGATGCCCAGCTCAAGCAGCGCTACCCCGAGGCTTACAGCATTCTGCTCAACGCTTGCTACCCCTACCTGCGCCACTCCGACTATGAGGTGAAGTACAAAATACGCCCCATGAGCGACCGCGAGGCCGCTGCCCTCATCAGCACCGAGCCAAGGCTGCTCTCGCTCACCAAAATGTACCGCATTGCAGCCCTTTACGAGCCGGGCAGCGACCAGTACAACGAGGTGATTGAAACCGCCGCCAACGTTTATCCCGCCGACACCGAAGCCAACCTCAACGCTGCAAGCGTGGCACTGCGCCAGGCCGACATCACGCGCGCCGGGAGCTACCTCAAGCGTGCCGGCCAAACGCCTGCCGCCATCAATGCCCGCGGCGTGCTGGCCCTGCTTCAAGGCCATTTGGCACAGGCTCAACAACTCTTTGAACAGGCTGCCGCCAACGGCTCCGACGAGGCCAAGCACAACTTGACGCTCATTACAGCCGCCAATTAAGCACTCTATATAAACTTTACATACATAAGACTTATGAAAAAGATTTATTTACCTTTAGCTCTCGCTGCCACCCTTGCATTAGGTGCTTGCAGCAGCGACAATGTAGTAGACAATGGTGGGTCAAACCCCATCGACTTGAGCAAGGGAGGCTTTGTCAAGATGAGCCTCAACCTGCCTACCGACAACAACCGCGGCAGCCGCGCCGATCTCGACGATGGTCTGGACAACGAGTACGGCATCAAAAACGCTTACCTCGTGCTCTTTGAGAGGGAGAACAAGAAAAGTGAAAACGAAGCCACGTTCAGAGGTGCCTACGAACTCGAGAACAGCGATTTTAAAGATTTTGAGGCGGTGGGCGACAACCCCAACCACGTAACGATCACAAAGCGTATTGCCTTTGCCAACGACACAAAGCCCCAAACCGGCAATAAGCTCTACGCTTTGGTGGTGCTCAACAACAATGGTTTGTTTACCGTCGACGCTAATCACAAACTGACATTTAACACTTCTAATGTGAGCGCTAAAGATTACGTCTCTACTTCTAACTTCATCAACTTCTCTAAAGCCCTTGCCAGCACAAGTACCGACGGCACAACACCCTTTGCCTCTAACGTGGCTACCAACGGCATCTTCATGACCAATGCCCCGCTCTGCACCAAGCATGGCGGCAACGCCGACCCAGGCACCGATGCCAAAATCAAGACATTGGCCGACGTGACCGACAACATCTACACCACCGAGGCCGAGGCCAAGTCGAAGCCCGCTGCCGAGATTTATGTGGAGCGTGCCGTAGCCAAGGTGACTGTACAGGACAAGAATGACAAACTCGTGGCTAACCAGAATATAAGCTACAAGTTGTACAACTGGGCGGTGGACAACACCAACAGGAATAGCTACATCGTGCGCCAGTATGACAATAAATGGAACAAACTCTATTCCAACAAGGCTGCAGATGCCAACAAGTACCGCTTTGTGTGGGACACACCAGTGAACCCCAACGCTAATGTCAAACTTTACCGCACGGCATTTGCCCAAGACCCCGAATATGCTACCACCACCGCCAATGCTGACAAATACAACCGAATAGCCAGCAACACAAGCATGAGCACAGCGTTTGGCAACAGCACAGCGTTTGGCAACAAGCACCCGCAGTATTGCAACGAGAACACCTTCCAGGTAACAGCTCAGAATCAGGACCAAACTACCCGCGTGGTACTTGGTGTTAAAATGTCTGCACCTGGCACAACAACCTATGATGAAGACCTGTATACCGTCAACGGCAACAAGGAGGTTGTTTACACCAAAGCCACTCTGGCCGAACGCCTCAAGAACATTCTGCTTAAGGAGTCTAACGTGAAGAAATGGACTGATGATCACAAAATAGAACCTTCATTCGACATCACCTTCAGCACCACTACGGCTGGTGCAACTACCATTGCAACGGCAACCTTCAAGGGCAAGACCGCAGCTGGTGCTACGGAAGAGACATACTCAACTCCATATACTACCGACTTCGATAATGCTCTGCCCAACATCGTTCGCTACAAGGGCGGCGTGGCATACTATGCCGTGCGCATCAAGCACTTTGGCGACAGCGACACACCTTGGAATAAAGAAGGACAGGGCGTAACAGCCGGCGGCAACAGCCTAATATATCCGAATCCCAGCGCGGGTGCCAGCGATGGTTGGTTCCTTGGCCGCTACGGCGTAGTGCGCAACAACTGGTACAACATCAGCGTGAAAACGATTCAGACACTTGGCGATGCCACCATACCCGCATTCTCTAACACACCCGACGATGTGCTTGAGAACTATATCTCTGTAAGCATCAACGTACTCTCATGGAGCAAACACACTCAAGATGCTGAGCTCTAATCTATAATCTTACCATTGGGGGCTCACCATACAAACACAGCCCACGGCTCATGGCGAGCCCCCAATGCTTTTTTTCTACTCACACACCACGCCCTGCCGCTGGGCGCATTGCAAAATACAGCGGGATATTGCCTCTGCAGCCACACCATTACACAATGCGCTGCCACCAATACCGACACTACACGCCGCCAACCGTGCGGCCACAGCATACATACCACACACACCACACCAAATTGAGATGACACATCTACTCAGCAAAGCCCTCATCGTGCTGGCCACCGCAGCAGGTCTGGCCTCATGTGCCGACATGAAGGAAGACCTGCCTCCCTGTCCGCAAGGGCTTGACATACACTTCAAATACAACTATAACCTGCAGCGCGCCGACATGTTTACCGACCACGTGGGAGCCGTGAGCGTTTATCTGTTCGATGCCAACGGCCACTACCTCGAACAGCGCACCGTGCAGAACACCGCTGCAGCACAGCCGCTCAAGAGCAAGGACTTCTGCGTACACTTCGACATAGCTCCCGGCACTTACCAATATCAGGCTGTAGCCTTTCAGCGGCCCTATACCGAATGCCAGGCCACAGCGGGCGCACGCTTCAAGGTGTCGGCACCACAGTCGGCCAGCGACAATCTGCAAACGCTGCGCATTGCCCTGCCCGCCAAGCCTATAAGCGGGGTGGCAGACACCATGATGGTTGACAACGCTGCCCTGCCACTCGACACGCTGTGGGTGGGACAGTCGGCCCGCCCCGTCACGGTGCGCTACAACGACAAGCTTGCCACACAGGCCGACACCTGCTCATTGGTGCGCGACACAAAGCAGATTAACATCACGCTGCGCGACCTTGACAATCCGGCCGACCTCGACGTCAACGACTTTACGTTTACCATCACCAACCGCAACGCCGCGGTGGACGGCTACAACACGGTGGACGAACGCACCACGCTCCGCTACGCACCATACGCCACGTGGAACACCACCGATCCCGTCAACACTGCCTCCGTCACTACCTACCCAAACACTCACAACACGCAGGATCCCGGCCGCATGGCACACGCCGATTTCATGACCTCGCGCATCATTTACCACAGCGGTGCCGACGCCGTACACAACGCACAACTCGTCATTTACAACAAAAGGACGCAGCAAAACGTTGTGCGCATCGACCTGGCCGACTTTCTGCAACGCCTGCGCTCGTCGGCCGAAAGAAACTACACGGCACAGGAGTTTCTCGACCGCGGCTACGACTACCGTCTGTCGTTCTACCTCAAGGGCGGCAGTTGGAGCTATGCAAGCATCGAAATTGGCGTCCTCTCATGGGCTGTGCGCATTCAGAACGAGGACATTTAGCCTCTCTCTACTACCCACATCATTCCACCTGACAAATGAAACTGCGATTACAGACATATCACCTCACATTGCTCTGCACCGCCTGGCTGCTTCTGTCGGCCTGTCACGACGACACTGCCGGGCCCGCCACCCCAGTGGTGGGACCCAACACCTATGTGCGTATGCAAGTGCAAGTGGCGTCAGGACGCAAGCAGCGCGCCACTGCTGCCGAAGAGGGGCTGCCACGCGAAAACAGCATCAGCCAAATCACCATCATACTCTTCAAGGGGGCTGAAGGCGGCATCAATGCGGCCAATGCCGACAAGGTGACCGTGCGAGCCTTTTGCTGGGACGTGCAGCCACTTGCCGCCACGGCCGGCGGCGCCATCACCACCTACACCACCGGCAGCCGGCTGTTGCCTGCCAACATGGAGTATGGCACATACAACGTGCTGGTGGTGGCCAATGCCAACTATGCCGCACTCGACGGCCACACTCTGGCCGAGGTGCGCACACAAATATACAATGGCACTCCCTGGGCCAACAACATCTATGCCGACCAAAGCACCGCCTGGCCCGAACGCCAATCGGACTTTGTCATGACATCGGCCGCCGACGCGCAAATAATAGTGGGCACGGGCAGCACCCATGCCGGCACGGCCAACGACGCCTTTACCACCACCAGCGGCCAGCCCATCGACCTCGATCGCCTGGCCGCCCGCATTGATTTTGTGCCCGATGCGGCCTATCTTAAGAAGGCGGCCGACGGCACCATCTACTACGAATATCCCGTTACCGATGCCGACGGCTCTGCCACCAGCAGCAAGTTCCGCCTCAAGTTTGTAGAGCCCTACAACATCACGCAGCAAAGCACCTTGTTCGAGCAGAGCATGGCTGCCGACGCCACCACACAAGCACCCACGGGCGGTGTCATCTACCTTGGCGGCGAGTGCACCAAAAGCGGCACACCATGCTATGTGGCCGACCCGCTCACACTGCACAAGGGCAACCCTGCCACCACGGCCGAAGCCTACAACGCTTTCTACATAGCGCTGAACCGCTACAACGCCTTGCCGCAGAACGGCGTCCAGCTGCGCACCATATACCCAGTGCGGCAGGGCAACCACGCCAATCCCGACGATGCTGCCAACCCCTACTACATAGTGGCCTATACCGCCGAGAACACACTCCGCGTGGCCTTGCAGCAAAGCAACGATGTCAGGTCCTACGCCACGGGGCTGCGCTTCTTCGGTACCTATTTGCCTAACGGCGAGGAGAGCAAGGCTTACGACCGTGCCTACGACTTTGACATTCGCCACCGTTCAGACACGGCGCCCAACCTGGCCCTGCCCCTGGCCTACGGCATCGTGCGCAACAACATCTACCGCGTGCGCATCAAGAGCATTACCCGCACCCCCGACAACTTCAACATCACGCTGCAAATACGTGTGGTGCCATGGCAACGCTACGAACACGGCGATGTTATTATGTAAAGCCAAGACTAACTTACCCGTTAACTCGTCAACTCGTCAACCCGTCAACCAACTCATAAGTAAAGCCCAATGAAACACCTGCTCAGCATACTATTCTTGTCAATCATACTGGCGGCCTGCAGCAGCGACCCCATAGCGCCCCCTGCTACCGACGGCACGCCCATCAAGCTGTCTCTGCGCATTGCCACACAAAGCAAAGACACACAAAGCAAAGACACACAAAGCAAAGACGCCCAAAGCAAGGCCAGCGCCTCACCCACATTAGGCTGGAACTACGAGCAGGGCGACGAACTCATCGAGGATTGGGTGGTCATCATGGTCAACGACGCCGACCACACCATCGAACAGGTGTTCACACCCGCCACCACCCCCAATAACGTTGAGGCCGACGATGTGGCCACCAATCTGCGAACCACCGTCTCAAACAAGACATTCTACTCCTTTGCCAACATCTCCCTGGCGCAACTCGAGCAGGCCACCGGGCACACATTTACCAAGGGCGGCACCATGCCCGACATAGCCTCGGCCACCTGGCACATCGACGGCAACGGCTTCAACCCCAAAGCCAAAGATGCCACGGGCCGCGCACAAGGCATACCCATGACAGGCATTTGCCACATGAGCCTTACCAACAAGGATAACGAAACGACCAAGACACTCTACGTGGTGCGCATGCTGGCCAAACTGCAGTTCAACATTACCAACAAAACCGGCGCCGACATCACCCTCAACACCATCAGCATCGACTGCCTCAGCGCCAATCCGACCGACGGCGGCGTGCAAAACGTCATGCTGTTCCCCTCGGCCACACCCACCGATGCCAACACGCAAGTAGTGCAACAGCCGCGCCTCAACGGCACACAGCCACAGCAGGTATACACTCTGGCGCTGAACCAAACCGTGGCCAACGACGCAAGCATCGGGAAAACACTTTACGTAAACGAGTGCACCACCCCCGCCAACCCCTTTGGCCAATTCATGCTCACCGTGAGGCTCACCATGGCCGACGGCACCACCACACAGCAACGTTACAGCGTGGTGAGCAACGACAATGGCAACTGGCACTTCATTGCCCGCAACGACTGGCGCATCATACCCATCATCCTGCAAAACATCAAGCTCGACCTCATACCGCTCGACTTTCCCGCCATTGGCGTGCTGCCCTGCTCGGTCAAGGAGGCCGACGGCACATTCACCTGCACCTTCAACGCCGGCGGCGAGTTCCGCCTCACCCCCAAAATCACATGTTTTGACAATGGTGCGGCCGTGCCCGAGGCCGACTGGACATTCAGCCGCTTCAGCACCGACACCTACCCTGCCGCACCGCCGGCCGGCTTCTATGCCGCGGCCCCCTCATGGTTCGCCCGTGGCCGCTACATCACCGGCACCTTTGGCACCGCCACCGGCCAGGCCTATCACACACTTTACCTCACCCACAACGCCACGGGGCGCACCCTTGTGTGCCGTGTGCGCATCGTGCGTCCATAACAATCATTGTATAGTCGCTAAACCATTATGACAAAGCATCTCACCATACGTCTGTCATTACTATTGTTGCTGTTATTCCACACCGCCACAGTCCGTGCCTGGAGCGTGACGGCCGTGGCCGATGCCGACGTGGCGCATGCCTATCTCAACAATGTGGCATCTGGCTCTACGGCCAACACCAAGACTGACGTGACGGCCATCAAACTCAGCGAATACTATACCAAGATACTGGCCGATTTAGGACTGACAGAGAACACCTCAGGGCAGTCGCTCTACATACGTTGGTACATCGAAAATGCCGACGGCACCTTGGCCAACATCAACGGCAAACTCACCCCGGCCACCACCGACAAGGGGCACATTACCGACACGCAGTGCCTTTATTGGTGCAACACGCTCACCACCACGCCTTTTAACTCGGCCAACAGCGCCGCCATTCTCGACCTCAACTACAAGAATGCCGGCACTGTGGGCCAAAAGGTGGTGGCGCTCATTGCCAAAATTGACAACACCAACCCCCTCACCACTGCCAACGGTGCCGTAACAGCCGAACCCGCCAAGTTCCAGCTCAAATACAGTTTCAGACTGGTGGACCAGACTAATGCCCGAGCCTGCTATATCACAACCGATGCCTCGCACTTAACGGCTAACCAAGCCTATTTCACTTGCAGTAAGAATGCCACGTACTTTGATATAACAGCCGATTGCGAGCGTTATAAAAATAATTTCTCACGCTTGTATCTGGTTGACCGCGCCACAGGGCAGATGATTGAAAACAGCCAAGACTACATAACACCTATCAAGACCGATTGGCCTATTTTAGGGGCATTTTACAAAACGCCACAAGGCCAAACATTCTACTCACGCACTACAGCTACTACTAACCCACAAAGTTTGCGCATCACCCTGCCAGCAGGCAAAACGCCCAGCGACATCAAGGTGGTACGTCTCTATAGCAACAACAACACCGGCCTGGTAGCTGGAAATCTTGTCGATGTCAACCATAAATACCCCAACTACTTTGTAGCACAAGACCCTGTGGCATGGACCTCGGTGACAGAATATACTTACAAGCCTTACACTTTCCAACACTCCTCGGGCTATGCCTACAACTATGCCCCCGAAGGACTGAAAGACGGCCGCCAGCAAGTGGCGCAATGGACCTACCAATACTACGTTAAACCTGGCGAGAAACGCAAACTTATCGTACCCATAGCCAGCCATGATGGCAGCGACAAGACTACCAGTTCCATCGAGCCGACTGGATATTGGAGGTGGTACGACAATGCCACCGACCGCGCCTGCACCTACATCAGTACCACCAACAACACTGGTTACGAACTCGAGGAGCCATGTTATGACGACCACGACCAGTCATACGGCCTGTTCAAATATCAACTTGGCTATAATGAGTGGGCCACGGTTGAGAATGTGGCTTCTGTAATGTTCAACACCCCTACAAGCGGTTGGACCGGCACCGACGTGGCCTGCGATGTGAGCCGCTATAAGGACTACCCTGGCACAGACCCTGACGTTAAATACGAGCCAACGCTCTCGCTGCGCTATCTGTTCAAGGTGCGCCCAGCCACCGACATTGCCGACAACATCAAAAAAGCCCTCATGTCTGGCACTGCCTACGAGGACAACGGCCACATAACGCTCGGCATGTACAATGGCTACAAGGGCAACATCACCCTGCGCATGGCCATCAGCGACTTGAGCATGTACTACTTCTACCCTTACACCAACACCGACTTTGCTGCCCCGTCACTGGAGAGTCACTTCGGCACCACGCTATGCCAGGGCAAAACGGTAACATGGACGGCCATCACACGTATCGGCACTAAATACTACTACCACATACTGAAAGATGCCGAAGGAACCGAGGCTATGCTCCAAAACCGATATGACATCAATATCAACATAGAATCGTTCAAAGGCGAATACAGGCCCGTGAGCGACGGTCTTGGCCAGCCCTCATCAGACGTGCACACCATCAGCAGCATGGCCATAGGGCAACCCTATTATGTGTTGGCCTATGTCAACGACTACAGCGACCACACTGCCACCACCAAGCACTCCACGCCTGTGGCACGTTACACCTGCTACTTCCGTGCTGAATCGGCTCCGCAGGACATCGACAGCCTCGACTACAACCGCACACATGCCGTGCTCGAACGCAACTACACCCAAGTGGCCGACATCAGCTTCGACGACATGGCGGGCATGAATTATAACAAGCCTGACACAATATACGTCAATGGCGATGCCTACAACAACCAGTGGAACCAACCGTTAGACTGGAACCGCACTTACTATGGTTTTGTGTACCCCGGGCTCACATCACAAATGGCCCTTAATTCTGACTGGATGAATACGTGGTACAAATACTCGCCCTACCATGGCGACTACGTGATTATAAAGTCAATGAACGACCCCATTGCCTCAAAGAATGCCGGGGGAAGCTACTGTTTCTATGCCCCTGAAACGCTTTACGATGCCACCTACTACCGCACAGGCGGCAAGCAATACGGCTATTTCGTATACCTTGATGCAACCGACGAGGCACGCCCCATTATCTCAACCGATTTCGATGCCAACTTGTGCGAAGGTTCTACCGTCATTGCCGCTATCAACATTGCCAACATGACTGATAAGACTGCCGCACCACCACAGCTCATGTTCAAAATCTACGGCGAGACCATCGACCAACAAACGGGGAAAAAGCAGAGCCAACTCATACAGTCGTTTGCCTCGGGCGATTTCAAGTCGGTAGGTGCCACCGAAACCGGCCGGTGGTACCAAGTGTTTGCGTTCTCGGTAATAGCAACTGGCACACACCCCGAAAAGTATTCACACTTTTACATCACCGTCGACAATCAGGGAGCCAGCACTGGTGGCAACGACTTTGCCATTGACGACATACGCATCTACGTCAAGAACCCGAAGATTGAGGTGCTGCAGCAAAGCGACGATGCCGACATCTGCAAAAACCGCGAGAATGGCGCCAAACTCAGACTCACCATGGTGTACGGCCAAGTGAAGGACGCTCTCGAACTGCCCAACTACACCGACGCCACCACCGACATCACACGCCCGCTCTTTTGGCGACTGGTGCATGCCGACACGGGGCTACCGGTCAACACGGCGTATGGCGACTCTACCTACAATGCCGGCCACACACACGACTATGGCGCCATTGTGGTGCACAGCACCGACGCCCTTAACCGCCGCAACCTGTACGTAGATGCCAACGAATACTACCACCTCATGCTGGCCAACCGCTTTTTCAAGCTCGACCCCCACAAGCAGTACTATGTGTCGATAGCCACACCGAGGCGCCGCATTGTCAACGGGGTGGAGGTGTACGAACCCTCGTCATGGGGCACCCCCAACGCCACGTGCTCCATCTACAGCGAACCGCAGGACTATGTGCAGCAAGATGCCGTAGTGACCGACGAGAATGGCTCGGTCAGCACCACCTTCTCGGCCGAGTGCGGCGCCACCACGGTCATGGTGCAGATGAAGGGCCGCCTGTCGCTGCCCGACGGCGTAAACGGCGGACGCATAGAGGTGAGCCGTTGGCCCTTCGACTGGTTCAGCGGCTCTGCAGCCGAATTCCGAGCGGTGAGCGGCCTCAACACCGCCCTTGTCAACTTCCGTGCCGAATACCCCGATTCCACCACCCTGCAGCCCACCAAGGGCTGCTACACCAAGGCCGACTCCACACTGCTGCAACAATATGTGCAGGGCGTGCCAAGCAACAGCATCAACGAGTATGAGCAAAAGCTCTATCTGCTGGCAAGCGACACCTTCAAGGCACCCTTCGACCTGCCTGCCGATGGCAACCGCATTGTCAAGATTACGCTCATTCCACGGGCCGGACGACACACCGACACGCGCACCATGCCGGCACAACACTTCACCATTTGCGGCTATCCGCTCGAAACCTCGGCCACGCTCACCCACGACGGGCCTGTGCTCAACCTGGGTTTCCCCTCGGTTACCTATCCCGACGACTGGGCACACACCGCGCGCTACCTGCGCCTCGACCTCAACCAAGTGGCCGCCCTCAAAACGGATGGCAACTACCTGCGTGTGCCCATACACAGCTATGCCGACGCGCAACGCCCCATCAGCACCAAACTGCACAACCTGCAACTTGTCACGTACAATGCAGGCACTGCCCCGGCACAGCTCATACTGAGCGCCACCAACGACCCGCTCAACACGGCCAACATTGGCAAGAGCTTTGGCACGGTGCAAAACACCACCATACAGCCCGCCACACGCAACCTGTCGTTCAACCTGGCACCGGCCAAGGTTGCGGGCATCGAACTGCACGAGGGCTACGACTACACGCTCGAAATGCAATACTACGATGCCACACAAAACCCCGGCTCGGCCAACACCTGCAAGGGCACTACCTACATCACGCTGCAGGTCATACCCGAGTATGTGACGTGGACCAACCACCTGGCCAACAACGACAACTGGAACAACGATGCCAACTGGCGACGCGCCAGCAAGGCCGAGCTGTACAGCACCACTTACAAGGATTATGGCACCGACATTGCCGGGCTGCAACAAACTGCGGGCAGCGACGCCAGCAGCACACCGCACGCTTTCATTCCGCTGCGCACCACCAAGGTGATTGTGCCAAATGGTGTGGAGCCTCCCTTTCTTGGCACTTACTCGGTGGACACACGCGACTCGCTGCTCACCTACCTTGGCAACGCTGTGAATGCGCCGGCCACCACCAACATAGCCTACTACCTGGTGCTTAACAACAAGCCCGTAGCATCGGCCACAGGCACCTACTACGACTGTGTGCGCTTCTATGCCAACACGTGCGACCAGGTGTACTTCAAGCCGCGTGCCGAACTGCGCTACCAACAATACTTGCAGTACAACCAGGCGTGGGTGGACGTTGAGATGCAGCCGGGCGAGTGGACCATGTGGAGCTCGCCGCTCAAGTCGGTTTACGCTGGCGACTTTTATGTGCCGCAGGCCACTGGCCGCCAGCTTACCGAGGCTTTCAAGCCCATCACCTACAATGCCGCAGTAAACAGCCGCGCGGGCTACCCCATCTACCAGCGCAGCTGGGACAAGGCGAAGTCAATGGTCATTACCGACACCGACGACGCCCTGCGCAACGACTACGATGCCTACATCGACTACGACTCGTTCAGTGGCACCGACACCCTGGCCGTAATGCAGCAGTGGAGCAGCCGCTACAACGATGTGACGGTGCCCTATGCCCCCGGCCGCGGCGCGGCCCTGCTGAGCGAGGACAAACCGCTCACGGGCCAACCCACCCTGGTGCGCCTGCCAAAGGCCGACACGCAGTATGCCTACTACCGCGCCGATGGCACCGAGCGCCAAACGGTGGCACTGCCTGCACGCACCGGCCAAGGCCAACTGGCCACCTCCGACCCCGCAGTGGGCGACCCGCAAAAGCTCACCGGACGCCTCGTCATCAGCATCGACGAGGCTAACAAGCACCAGGACAATGGCTACTACCTTGTGGGCAACCCTTACATGTCGTCGCTCTACATGAAGCGTTTCTTCGACCAGAACACGCAGCTTTACCCCAAATACTGGACCATGCAGAACGGGCAGATGTGTGCCTTCGATGCCAGTGCCGACAATGTGGTGGCGCCCATGACGGCTTTCTTTGTCAAACCCGTGAGCGGCACCTTGCTGCAAAACATTGAGTTTCTGCCCATCATGACGGTGCCCTTCACCTCGGCCGTGACGCAGTCGGCCGAGGCCACGCTGCGCCTTACGCTCACCAGCGGCAGCCACACCACCAGTGCAAGCATTGTGGCGGACAAGGGGGCGGCGGCCGACTTTAAGGAGGGTGAGGACGTTGAGGCCATGTTCGACTCTAACACCACGGACTCTGCCCCCATGCTTTACACCATGGCGGGCCAGTTGGCGGCTGCCATCAACCATGTGCCCGACTTGTGCAATGTGCCGCTGGGCATTGTGGCCCCTGCCACCGCTGCTGTCACGCTGCGCATAGCTGGCACCGACCAGTTGCGCAAGCCGCTCTACTTGTACGATGCCCGCACCAAGCACTACACGCTGCTCACCGACAGCACGGCTGTTACACTCACGCCCAATGCGGTGGGCCGCTACGCGCTCACATCGCAAGCCATTGCGCCCCAACCCGTGCAAACGGCCTTGCGCTGCTGGGCCTCACAGGGGGGCATGGTCACTGCCACCACCGCGCCCGACGATTGCTTGCGTGCGGTGCTTGTGTTCGACCCCACGGGCCGCCTTGTGCGCGAGTTGCAGCCTGCTGCCGTGTCGTACAGTTTCAACTTGCCGGCCGGCCCTTACCTCATCACTGTGTGCTCTGACGCTGTGACGGAGGGCCGCACCTTCAAGGTGGCGGTGGGGCATTAACCCACCCGCCTTTTACATAGCCGTCTGGAACACGTGGCAAAGAAAGCGTAGGCTCAAAACGCAAGCACCCAACACTAGCTCAAAACGCTACCACTAATGGGGGGAGCGACGCGTCTCGCGTCGGGATAAAGAAAAGAGGAAAATACAAACGCTGCTAAATGATAACTACTTCTTTTCCCGACGCGAGACGCGTCGCCCCCATTAGAGGTAGCGTTTTGAGGTAGCGTTGGGTGCGTGCGTTTAGTGTTAGCATTTAGTGCTTGCGTTTAGTGCTTGCATTTGGTGCTTGCGTTTAGTGTTAGCATTTAGTGTTAGCATTTAGTATTAGCGTTTAGTGCTTGCGTCTTCTTGCGAGGCGCCTCGTCCCCATTAGTTGCACAATGCAACAACCATAAATATTTGTTTGGCGATTTTGCCTGCACCTTGCACTTTTTGGCGTAACGCACTGGTAATCATTGTCTTACATAGTGTAGGTAACAGTTGTTTTTACATACACGCCTGCCTGCACAAATGCTTTTGCCTGCACACCCGTGTGCAATAGTATTTACTGTTGTGCCAGGGCGGTGCACGAATTTAGAGAGGTAGAATTTTCGGTTTCTCCGAAACATTTTTCTACCTCCCTATGCTGTTATACGTGGCTACGCCCGTAAAAATCCGTTATTGTTAGTGCAAGCAAGTGCAGATGCAGTGCAAACAAGTGCAGTCACTGTGCAGACAAAGTGCAGGTGCAGTGCAAGCAAGTGCAAGCACAGTGCAGGTGTACCTACACTGCATAATCCGCTGATTTTCAGTTTATTTAGAGCAAAAAGTGCAAGATGCAAGCAAAATTGCCAAATCTGTATTTATGGTAAAACACCTGCACATTGTACACTAAAAAGCACACCATCAGTTATGAAAGAAGTTCTCTGTTTGGTAAAACGCCAAAGCCCATTATAATGCTTTTGCAGTTTTACTGGACAGCAATAATATTATGTAAATATTCAGTCAAACAGGCATAATTGCACTAACTCGGTGCAATTTCGGCCGAAAATTGCACTAAGTTAGTGCAAATTGCGCTCGGTTTGCAGTACCATTTGATAAAGTACGCGGCACCTCGGCAATGAAAAGGGAAAAGATTGCATCGTTTTTCCTTTCCATTGCGCTCGGTTTGCAGTACCTTTGAATAAGCTACGCGGCACCTCGGCAATGAAAAGGAAAAAGATTGCATCGTTTTTCCTTTCCATTGCGCTCGGTTTGCAGTACCTTTGTAGCATAAAACAGACGTTACCTATGGCACAACGATTAGAACAAACACAGGCGGCTGTGCAAACACAGCAGTTGGCATCGCTACAAGTGGCGGTGGCCAAACTTGTGGAGCTGCCCGTAACCGAACTGGCCGCACGGGTGAGAGATGAAATGGTGGACAACGCTGCTCTCGAGGAAAAGGACGGCGAGGACTATCCTACACACGACGAGGCCGATAATACTGACAATAACGATAACAACGAGGAGAACGACAAGGACGCTGAGGCCGACGATACAAATGCCTATGAGGAGAGCGAGGACTACGGACGCGAGGCTGACGCTATGGGCGACTACTTCTCGGCCGACGATGTGCCTGACTACCTGCAACAACGCGCCGACGAGGAGCGCGACCGCAAAGAAATGCAGTACTCGGGACAAACCTCTTTCTACGAGGACTTGCAGCAGCAAATCAGTGAGCACAACCTTACCGAACACGAACAGGAGGTGATGGAATATATCATTGGCTCGCTCGACGAGGACGGCTTTTTGCGGAAGGACCTTGATGCGCTGGCCGACGAGCTGGCCATTTACCACAATATAAACACCGACCGCCACGAACTTGAACGCTTGCTCGGCATTCTGCAACAGTTTGAACCGCGAGGCATCGGTGCACGCTCGCTGCAGGAGTGCTTGCACATACAACTGACTGACCCCGAACGCCGCACGCCTTACACCAAACTGGCGCTGGAGGTGGTTGACCGCTGCTTTAAGGACTTTGTGGGGCGCCACTGGGACGTGGTTAAGCAGCGCCTTGGCATGGACGATGACACCTTTGCCCATGTGCGCCACTTGCTCGTTCACCTCAATCCGCGTCCGGGCAGTGCCCTTAACGACTCTACTGCACCAAGTGCCCCAACGGTGGTGCCCGACTTCTATGTCAGGGTTGACGACGAAGGACGCGTGGAGGTGGGCATGAACAATGGCGATGTGCCCGAACTGAGGGTGAGCCAGGCTTTCCGCGACAGTATCAAGCAGTATGGCGGCAACAAGACGAAACTGTCGCGCGAGCAACGCGACGCTTACACCTACGCCCGCCAAAAGGTGGACTCGGCCCTGTCGTTTATCAACTTGCTCACGCGACGCAAGGAGACTCTGATGTCGGTTATGCGTGCCATTGTTGACAAGCAACACGCCTTTTTTGTGAACGATGATGACGAGAACGACTTGGTGCCGCTCACGCTGAAGGAAATTGCCGAAATGGCACGGGTGGACATTTCGACTGTGTCGCGCGTGACGAACAGTAAATATGTGCAGACTATGTACGGCACTTACCCGCTCAAGTTTTTCTTCTCGTCACAGTTCACCACAAGCGATGGCGACGAACTCTCTGCCCGCAAGGTTAAGGCGGCATTGCGCGAGCTGATTGACGGCGAGGACAAGCGTCACCCGCTGAGCGACGAGGCGCTGGCCGCCAAGCTCAAGGAGGCTGGCTACAATGTGGCTCGCCGCACTGTGGCCAAATACCGCGATATGCTGGGACTGCCTACCGCACGCCTGCGCAAGGAGTGAACGGGGTGGAGGGGTTAACGGGCCACGCCTAATCAATCAACACAAAACAGATACATCTTGGACAATACTGACATACATAACGAAACAAGCGCCCACACGGCGCACAAACTGCGTGAGAAGGCCAGCGGGGTGAGCAGCGAACTGATAGTGCTCACTGCCCACGTTGTGTCGTCGCTCTACTCGCCGTTTTACCTGCCGGTAGTGGCCTTTGTGGTGCTGTTCTTGTTCAGCTACCTGAACATGCTGCCCATGCAGACAAAGGTGATACTTACGCTGATTGTATACTTCTTTACCATACTGCTGCCCCATGTGGCCATATACTGCTACCGCAAGCTGAACGGGTGGACACGGCACCAAATGAGCCGCCGCGAACGCCGTTATGTGCCTTACGTGCTGAGCATTGTGAGCTATGGTGCACTGCTCTACCTGCTCTACGGCATTCACATGCCACGCTTTGCGTTGGGGGTGATTGGCGGCGCGCTGGTCATACAGGTGGTGTGCGCCATTGTTAACAACTTTATCAAAATCAGCACACACGCTGCCGCCTCGGGGGGTGTGGTGGGGGCACTGATAGCCTTTTCGTTTATCTTTGCCTTCGACCCCACATGGTGGGTGTGCCTCACCACGCTGCTCTGTGGCATGGTGTGCTCGGCACGCCTCATTCTGCGACAGCACACCTACGCCGAAATAGGGTGGGGCGTACTGGTTGGCGTGGTGAGCGGATTTGTCAGCATTTTGCTGATATGAATGGTTGACAGGTTAACGAGTTGACAAGCTAACCACGCCCTCTAATATATTCAAGTTTCGGATTTAGCAATGGCGGGCTGAAAGCCCAAAGGAGCACCCAGCCCAGGGCAAGCGAAGCGGCACCCTGGGTCCCCCGTGTTGGAGCGGTCGCGCCCTGTAAGGGCAAAAGCTTTAAGACATGGCACAGGTGTTGAACAAAAT
>ERZ1031897.62-NODE-62-length-35032-cov-6.707608_pt1 | contig 35032 bp, 23 predicted proteins | sample MGYA00517881_ERZ1031897 | MGnify/ENA primary metagenome ERZ1031897 (study PRJEB33719, sample SAMN04261280) | wastewater metagenome | biome: rural village; feature: human; material: feces | host: Homo sapiens | place: El Salvador | collected 2013-01-07 ... | reverse complement strand
CTTATCGCACGTAAAGGAACTATGAGGCGACTGGGTGGTCGATGCTCAAAAAAAATATCGGTCGGCGAAGATTCCGATGCCTGTAAAGGAAGCTAATCAGCAACAAGGGCAGACGATACTCTCAATGACCATAAAACACACACGAAATGGAAAATATCGTAAACATCTATGCAACGGTAAAAGACGTGAAACGTCGTGAGAAAGAAGATTTAGTGAAAGCACTGCGCCAATATGGTGAAAGGGTGGACAACGGATATGAGGTGCATTTCGAGGATGAATGCCCCATAATAGCGGCCTATAACTACGAGGAGCCGTGCGACATGGTAATACTGGCCGTTAGGGTTGACGATGATGACAATCTGACTATCATAGCCGACGAAAAAAACGACAGGGGCAATGAACATGATATTGATGATGAAGACATCTTCGCAGGACAAATGGATTTTATCACGGATTATATCTGTGAATAAATTATTAACCACGAAAACTTGCAAGTAACGATTTTATTTCGTTACTTTGCAAGCACTTGGAAACAAATCAGACAAGAGCCATGTTACAGACAGCGGAAAAATATATCAACCCATTGACAGACTTCGGATTCAAGCGTATCTTCGGCTCGGAGTTCAACAAGGAACTGCTTATCAGCTTCCTCAACGCCATTCTTGACGGCGAACGCGTCATAACGGATGTAACGTTCAAGAACAGTGAGCACCTCGGCACGAGTGAACGTGAGAGACGTGCCATCTTCGACGTTTATTGCACCACTGACAAGGGCGCGAGAATCATTGTCGAAATGCAGAACGTCTATCAGGAGTTCTACAAAGACCGCTCCATATATTATTCAACTTTCCCTATAGCCGAACAGGCGCAACAAGGAGATTGGAAATACCAGCTTGATGATGTCTACACCGTAGGCATTCTCAATTTCGCTTTCCCGGAGGACAAGCGAAATGATAACTGCGTCTACCGTGAGGTCAAGCTCATGGACGTAAGGAGCAAAGAGGTTTTCTATGATAAGCTGACATATGTCTATGTGGAACTGGCCAATTTCCACCTTGCCTTGGATGAATGCAAGTCCATACTGGACAAATGGGTCTACTGCCTTAAAAACCTGTCCAACCTCATGAGCCGCCCGGCGGAGCTACAGGAGCGTGTCTTCGCCAGGCTGTTCAAGACGGCGGAGATAGCGAAACTCAATACCGAGGACAAACGAGCCTACGAACTTAGTGTCAACGCTTATCGGGACATCAAAAATGGAATTGACGCGGCTAAAAAGGAAGGTAGAAAGGAAGGTAGAAAGGAAGGTAGAAAGGAAGGTAGAAAGGAAGGTATAGCTATAGGCAGTAAAAATAAGGCATGGGAAATTGCCAAGAACATGATAGCGGAAGGCATGACTTATCCTACCATTGCCAAGTTAACAGGACTGTCAATTGACGAAATCGAGGAAATTGCCAAGAAATAATAAAGTCGTTAAAAAGATTCGACCAGATTCTGTTTATCGTAAGTATCTATCGTTCAGCAAGTCGCCACGGAGGGAGACCCGAAAAAGGGTCTCCCTCTTATCGGTATGTTAGGATTAGAGCCTATAGAGACATTAAAAAAGGTCTTGACGCTGCATGGAAAGAAGGTTATGCTATAGGCATACGTCAAACAAGTAAGAGATAACCACTATTATAGGTATTATCCCTTACTTGTTTGATTATTAAAGAGAATGTTCTTATCTTACATAAATAACAGCAAGCCTGTTAGAGGTCACTCCTTGCACTCCCTTCCCGGAAATGTTATCAACGATAACACCTCGTGACATAAGGTATTCCGCTACTCGGCGCGCACGGGCAAGGGACAACTTGTCATTCACGGCTTTTGAGCCTTCCGGGGATGCCGTGCCTACGATGTCAACGTGGCTGCCTTCCGTGATTTTATCTAACGACTTCTTCATTTCGGGAACAAGGACAGACTTGCCCTGCTGGAATGTCACGAAAAAGAGGTTATTTGTTTTCACGGTCTTTGCCTCGGTCTTCCCAACGGGAACTTCCTTGACCACCTCCTTGATTACTTCCTTTGGCTTTTTGGCAAGGCTGCGGCGAAGCTCGTTTATCTCGTCGTTGAGCGAAGTCAAGTCCAATGTCTTGAAGTTGTGGGTGCCGTTGGAGGTCTTGAACTTATAATTGAAACCGACCTGCAAGGCGAGCTGCGCGCAACGCTTGTCCATCTGCACTGCATCAATTGGGCCGTGGGTCAAGTTCCAATAGACTCCGGGCTCTATGTAGAGCTGCCAGGGCTTACTTGCGCCGCCAATATTCCAAGAGAATGTCATGGATGTCTTGGCGGTTAAGTCATTATTGTCGCCGACGTTGTCTTTCATGCTGATAATATCGTCTCCGTAGAACTTCGTGTAGCCAATGCCCAGCTCTGTGCCTAACTCGAAGACCTTGCTATCGTTATAGCCGAGAAAGAGGTTTGTCCAGTTGATAGTGCCGTACAAGCCGAGGTTGAACGACTTGACCGCGGTCTTTGAGTTGAGCACCAACCTGTTGGAGATGTCGGTGACGAAACGGTTGTCGCCAAAGTTGGCGAGACCTTCAATGTTAGCTCCGAAAACGGGCGAGAAGTTCTTGCCGACCTTGAAACCGACGTTGGGATTGAGTGGGAACGTGTGGTTGAACGTCATGGGGGTGGACACCCCAATCTTTGCGCCTAAATACCAGTTGTCCCAGAACTTTGATGTCTGGAGACCTGTCTGGGCGTTGGCCGACATGCTACAGCACACTGCCAACGCCACTGATAGAAGAATCTTTTTCATTGTTTTTTTTGTTTTTGTGATAAAAATTATTATTGGTCTTTCTGCTCTCCTTGCGTGTACTTGGTCTCATAAATGTTTTTCAAGTCCTTGCTCAAATCTTTTGAGTCAATGCTGAACTCTGAGAATATGGACATCACCATGTCATTGACCTCGTTGTCTATTCGCCTGAAATTCGCGTACAGAATACGCTCCATGGAATCCTCTGACTTGAAATTATAAGACTTGGGCAGGGGATAGTTCTTGTAATCGGCTTCTTCTGCCTTTATCTCCTTCATGTTGAAATTGGTCTTGCAGAAGAACTTGCTTGTCTTGAACTCCTCCGACTGCTGTATGTTCATGCTGCCGCCTCGGCCCGTCTTGGTGTTCACGAAGTCGCGTGCCACTTGGCCGCATACCCATCCGCTGGCTAAGTCGCTTATCTTGCTTGCCGGTACGAGACTGTCCATGTTCTCGTTCAAGTTGATGCTTGTCTTGTCCCTGTCGATGGTTATGCCTTTTTTAATTTGCACCACCTTGCCGAAGATGTCATTGCTCAACCAGTCCAAAGTGTCCTTGCTTCTCGCTGAGCCGCTGATGACATTGGCGGCGGTGGTGATGATTTTGTCCCTGCCAACCTTGTTGTAGTCGGCTTCCAGCTGTGGCAGCTCCTGAAAGCCCAACGTTACGCTAACCTTGTTGCTTCGGGCCGTTCCTATCAAGCGGTCTATCTTATGAAAATATAAAGTTGGCAACTCGTCTACGATGATACTTACAGGCACGTTCTTGCCTTGACCACTGTTCACGCGTGTAGTAAGTCGATTCAAGATTAGGGCGTTCAACGCTCCGATGATGCTTTCCATCTCAGGGTCATTGGCTATTACAAGATAGCTCGGATTGGCCGGGTCGGAAACTTTCAAGTCGAAGTCGTCGCCTGAAAACACCCAGTAGGATTCTTTGGTGACAAGTCGGGAGATTTGCACGCGCAAGGTTCCTATCATGCCTTCAAGCTGCTCCATGGCCTTGTTGTCAAAGGCGGTCTTGAAAGGCCCTAACAATGGATATACTTCCTTGTCGGTCATCAGCACGTCGAATATCTCATTATAAGAGTGATTGAGGAACGACAGCACATGTGGCATGTCACTGTACTGGCCTTTCCAATATGCTGGCTTGACGGTGTCCTCGCCATTCTCCATCGCTTCCTTGCTCGCGTACACCCTGCCTGTCAAAACCTCGTGAACGGTATGCGGAACGGTCTCTCTCTGAGCGTACAGCTCGTTGCCGTCCTTGTCATAAGGCTTCTTGTTGTAGTTGACGAAGAAAAAGATACAGGCCGCGAGAAAGTTGGTGGCTGACTTCTGGAAGAAATCGTCACTGCCTCCTCCGCCTTTCTGGCCTTTCTGCAAGCTCTCTACAAGGGTCTCTGCCGTCTCCTGGGCGGCGGCGAGGTTGGCGATGTATTTTTGCTGTATCGGGTTCACTCGCTTGCTGTAACGCACGTCAACGAAGTTGATGATGTTGAACTTGCAACCAGGAGGGGTATTGCCGGCCTCTTGGTTCTTCTTGTAATGGTAATATAGCTTTTGGGCAAGGGTGGGGAACTTATAATCGTACACCACCATGGCGAAGCCTTTACGGGAGTGCTGTCTGATAAACGGCTCTATGACACTGAATGTCTTGCCTGAGCCTGGCGTGCCTACGACCCATGTGCCACGGAAGGGATTGATGATGTTTATCCAGCCTTCACGGAACTTGCCCTTGTAATAATACCTCATCGGTATGTTAACACTATATGGCGTTACTGATTTCTTCTCGCATTGCTCAAAACTCTCATTCTCAAAGTTGAAACGGTCTTTGGCCATGCCGTCCTTGAAATACTTGGAGATGTTGTCAAGGGCGATGTGTACCAACACGACACCTGCAACTGATGAGACCATGTAACACCAAATGTTCAATCCGAACATTCCCAACGGAAACCAATGAAGTCCATACAGTACGACAGAAAGAATGACAAAGAACATCCCGAAGAACAATGGGTAATATATCATCGTCTTGGGATTGAACTCTATCTGTTTCTTGTTGCGCGTCCCTATACATGTGATGATGACAAGGGTCAGTGTCGTCAGCTTGCTGAGCGGCAATGATTGGTAAATGGGTATCGTACTCAAACGGTCATGGACATCGGAAAGGAACTCTCCGAAAGTTCCCATGGACGCAGGGTCGATGCAATACATGAAGAATTCAACGAACAATGAAGCATATATGCACGAGCGAAACAACGTGTATATGCCTTGAAGCTCTTTACTCTCTTCCATTGACGGGTACTCTGTTTTTGCTTATTTTTGTGACTTCAAATGTTCTGACCACCGTTTCTCGCATTCCTTTGACAACTCTCCAATCGATTTGGTCTTGTGTATGGGACTGCTGTCAAGAAACTCATACCACGTGTCAAGCAAAGTGGTGTAACGTATCAGGTGATTGCACGAATATAGAAGGCGGTTCATGGTGCGCAAGTCCTTGCGTATCGTATTGAGCGCGTCTATGCGGTCGCCTATGTCGGCGTAGTTCCACACTGTGGTCGAATCGCCAGTCGCAACGCCGTTGGCTCCGGTCGTGGCTTTCTTGATATGCTTGGGTAACACCAGCTCCAAATCTGCCAACACCTTGATGCCTTGCTCCATGACTTCGTTGTAAATCTTGTGCCTAACGGGGGAAAGGGCCACCGCGATGACATTCTTTGGGCTGTGACTCACTACCTTGCCGCTTTCGCTGACCAGTTTTGCGCATCTGGAGGTCTCGTAATATATACCGTAGATGTTTGCGGCTATGGTAAGGACATTGCCGAAACTGACAAGGTATTTCTGATATTCCGTGAGGAACTTGTTTTCCTTTTTCAACGCTTGCGCGTTCCACCTATGACCTTGGGTGTTGAGAAGTATGATGCCATTCTGCGCTTCAACGACGGCTCCTGCCGTCTTGGTAAGGGTGACATACAGCGACGCACGGGTGGGGTCAGTGATTCCTTGCGCGGAAACGGATGGCATGCCAACCCACAACAACAGGACAGCACAGATAACTTTTTTTACCATGCTCTTCTTCTTTACGCTTAAATGTCAAATGGATGTTTTTCCTTGAAGGCGGCGAACCTCATGGTATTGGCAATTGCCCTCTGCCAACGTTCCATGGCTTCGTCGGCAAGCTGCTCGTGGGTCTTGTCTATCATCCCGGCGATAGCGGCGTTCCACACGTCAGTGAAATTGGTGCAGAGGATGGCATAGGACAGGCGGTTCAGCTTCTTGTTGAAATCCTCCAACAGCCTGGTGACCTGCCACATCAATTCCGCTTTCTTGGCTCCGCTGACCATGTTATCGGGGCCTCCTTTCTTGATGACTTCCTTCAAGGTGGTGTAAATGGAAAGGAAATCACTCGCGGTCTCGACATACAGGTTGGTCATAAGGCCGGAGGCAAGACCGCCTGAGGGATTCACGGACGTGGCAGCGTAAACATTATAAAGGTTGCGCATGGTGGCTATGCCGTCCATGACCAAGACGCATCCATTGGCAAGGGCATTGCCAAAGCTCGCCGATTTCAAATAGTCATTGTACTTGCCCTGCCAACTTTGTATCTTGTCGTTCATGTAGACCAAAGTGCCTTGCAAGGCTGCGGTTGCCGCTCCAGACTTGATTTGCGCGCCCTCTTGCGTGCTTATGTCCGACTCACCCTTGGTGAGGATGATATACTCGGTCGGGTTGCTGACCACCAATCCGGCCTTGCTCTCGCTCATGTAAGCCATGAACAACATAATCAAGCATAACAGCTTTTTAGTCTTGTTTTTCATATGCGATTGGTTATTTCGTAAACTCCCTTAATTTGCTTGTTGTACTCAACCCTGGAACGGATAACGGAAACTATGTCTTCTGATTCCTTAATACCGATGAGCTCGGCCTTGGGGTTGTTCATGTCGCCTGAAAAAATAGTCACGGTTTTCAAACCCACTATCTGCTGAATGGCGGACTGGTGCTGCTTGTAGTCGATGACTCGGTAAAGCTCCACATAGTCGGTGGTATGGGAAACCACACCGCTGAGGAGTATAAGCTGGTCGGTGGTCACGACATACTCTATCCTCGCAAGGTAGAGCATCTTGAATACCAAATAGAATGTCGTGAGCAGCCATACGTAACCAAGATACTCATGATACTCGAATTCCGCCCAAAGGCCGATGATGAAAGACGCAGCCCAAACGGCAATCCACATGAACTCATTGATGACAAACTGGAACCAATGGGGACGGAGCGTCACCGTCTCGAAGATAACAGGATTGTCATCAATATTGTTGCCGTAAACGTTTCTTCTCATGTTTTGCTTGTATATACTGTTTTACCTACACTCCTCTGCCGAGGTCTTTTTCCATGTCTTTGTGGATGGCCGTTTGCATGTCAGCGTCGAAAAGGATCTTCGCCGTCTGCGCAGCCGTCTGGTCGGTACCATAGAACGTATGTCTTGTGACGTAAAACTCAGGGCGTGGCTCTGGACGTCCAAAGGCTTGGCTCATCATCAAACCTGTGCCGGCGGCAAGACGCACGGCATCAAGGGCTCCAAGGAGCATGGAACCCAAGTGAAAACCTGTGCCGGGCTTCCGTCGCATCTCTATTTCTGGGAATATCTTGTCAAAGAGTTTGAGACGGTGCTCGTTGTCAAGGGCTCCCAACTTGTCAAACGTCTTCTGGTTTATCTCATGGGATATGGGGTTGCCGTCAACAATTGCAGTAAGGATATACTTGCCTTTGATTTCATGCCCGGCATCATCAAGGGCGTGGGCTGCCGTAATGCTGCCGATGGTGGTGCCGCGTCCGTTGCTTCCGCCGCGCTTCCATTCGTGATTTCCTTTGAGCATGGCCCCATTGAGGTCTTTCCATTCTTCTGCCTTATCACCGGCATGCCCTAACGCCTTGCGCGCTTGCATCTGGAGCGTGTCAAGGGTCTTGCCTTGCAAGATAACGATATGGGCTGCCGTCTCTGGGCTGAGACCCAACCGGCGAAGCTCGTCGCTTGTCAGTCCTTTGAAGACAATTTCTGGCTTCAAGCCTGTCTTGTTGAGGGCATTGGCAACTTCTTGATTGTAAAGGCCTTCCTTGCGTAAGCGGTCAAGGACTTTGTTGACCTTGGTTGCCTCTGTCGTTGACAGCTCGGACGGCAAACGGTGGTTCTTATCCATGTAGTCGGCCAGCTTGTCTAAGTCTGCGTCCTTCTCTGAGCGAAAGACGGATGGCAACACGGAAAGAATATAGGCGTGGTGGGCCTCGCACACGGCACGTGTGTGCTCTTCCAACTCACCGGGGGTGACGTTATCGTTGATACGTTCCGCCCTCTCGGCAAGCTCCAAGGGCACTTTGGCATTGTCAACGACAACAAGGCTCTGCGTCTTGTCTTGACCTTGCGTCTTGTCTTGTCTCGTGAAAGGAATGACCTCGGTGAGTATCTTGACCTTGGCTTGGTCATCACCGCGCGTGAACGACTTGTATTGTTCCTCGCTGATGGCGTAACTCCACACTCCTGCGTCCTTGCTCGTCCGCACGTTAATGGTACAATTGCCGCTTTTACTGTCTTTCAAGGCCATTACGTCCGTGAGATACGCCTGATAGTTGTCACCTATGAGACTGTAGCTTCCTTTTAGGCGTGAGGCTCCTGCCGATTGGGATATGTTTCTTGACAGGTCTTCGTCTTCAAGCTTGCCGTTGGAGGAGCTTTTTGTGGCAACGACATCGCTGAAGGTGTCGGCGAATTGCTCCAGACGGTGCTTGTCGTCGCTGTTGAGAAAACGGATGTAGTCTCGTTCTTTTATGTCCTTGCTCTGCGGCTTGCCGCTAATCACTGCCGTCATCCTCCAACCTGTCTTCTTGCCGTCATTATATTGGTAGGCCTGTATCTCTCCAACGGAAAGCCGACGGCCATGGCTCCGGGGAAGATAAAAGCCTTGCCCCTTGTCAAGCGTGTGACCGTCCACGGTGCCGATGCTGTTCCATTTGTCTACAAAGCCATCGGTATAGTTCTTCCGACGTGACTTGATGTCTATCACGTCAAGATTCTTGGAAAATTCAACGGCGGAAACGCGACCGTCAGCGTCAAGTTTCAGCTCTCGTGCCACTTCGGGCTTCAGTTTCAACTGTACGTAATCTCTCGACTCCAACATGGCCTTTGTCACCGGGGTGGTGAAGTCACGTGTGACATACTTGTTGAGAATGGCAAGGCGGTCGTCAACGGTCATGCCGTGGCTCGCCTTCACTTCCTTGCCGTGCTTGTCTTTCTTGAAGGTGGGAAAGCAACTTGTGAGCTTTTTGAAGTCTTCCTCGTCTATCTTGTAACCGAGGTTTTTGTCCACACCGTCTGACATGATGACAAGTTCTCGTTCTCCCTTGCCTGTGGTCTTTATGCTCAGTCCATGACTGGCCAAGATATTAAGGAATTGCCGTGGCTGCTCCGATGCCTCTACCCTCAACCCGTCGTTGATGGGTATGGCCTTGCCCTTGGGACGCTCCAGATGTTTCACGGCGACACTGTCTATCTTGATGTCCTGAGTGGCTGATTTGGCTCGCTGGCCAGTAACGGCTGTCTCACGTCCCTTGTCATAGAATCCGCATGAGCCGGTGGGCAACTCCCCAGGACGGAGATAGCCTCCCTTGCGCTCGTTGACATAGAACGGACGGTAGGGACTGCCAAAGGCTGACAACGGGAGACCGGAACGCATGAAACTGCAATAGTTGGCAATGCCATACACGAAACGGTCAAAACGCCCGAAACGGCTGCCATTGAACGGAACCAAAGGTGGCGTGCCGACATAACCATAACCTGTCTCGCCCGGCAATATTTCCTTGCCCCACTGACCCATGTTGACAGGGCTGTTGGCTTCCTTGGCCGCGACATACGAATAAGGTATGTGGAAATCCTTGCTCACTATGCTGACAAAGGTCTGATAGGCTTGCCGGTTGAGGGACGCGTAACCGCCTCTCGTCAACGACTCAAACTGGTCTTGGGTGATGTGGTAGACATGTGGCTCCACGGAGTCGTGGGCACTGGCCATGAGGATGGGGAAACCATTCTCGTTAAAACCTATTTGGGCTTGCATGCCGTTGGCATTAAGTACTTTACGCAACTCGTCAGAGATGCGGTAACGGGTCGGCCCGAAGTCCTTGATGATGTTTCTACTCGCCGTACTCATATTTGCTTTGATTGAAATCGCCTTGATAGACTATAACACACGTGTGCCTATTGGCAGGATAGGGCTTGTAAATGTTTACGCCGCCAAGACTGGCTCCTGACATCTGGCTCTTGGAAACTCCCCTGCGGAGGAAACACTTGGCTATGTATTTCGCACGGGCAATGGACAGCTTGCGGTTATAGCCCGTGCTGCCGGTCTTGCTGTCGGCTGCTCCGATAATGCGGAGTTTCAATCCGTAGGTCTTCACCACATGGGCTATCTCGTCTATATTGTGTGTCTGCTGCTTGTCAACGAAAGTGGTGGAGTTAATCTTGAAGAAGAATAATACCGGTGCCTGGAAATAGGCCGCCGCGCTGTCGGCCTTGGACAGGCGGTCGCGCAAGGAGTTGAGACCGCTGTAGTCATTGCTCCTCGCACGTGAGGCATAACTTGTGTCGTCAGCATAGACATACTTTTCCACGACTCTTCCATGCTTGTGGTTCCAACCTTCACGCCCGATGCCAAACGCTATGCCTATTGACGCGGTATAGAGGCCATCGCCAACCTTGCCTCTGGCTCCCAAACCGTCAAAAGTCCGGGAAGTGACAAGACCGGACAGCTCGCCCTTGACATGGACATGGGGGCAAACCTTGTAGCTGAGCGACACGCCATAGGCCACTGCCAGCTTGTTCCTGTCCAAGTCATTGTTGCGGAAAAGGCCTAATCCTGCGTAGGGTGACACGTTCCACCTTGCGCCCTCGGCGAAACAGTCGCGGTGAAAGAAAGAGGACACGTTAAAGAGGAAGTCTTGATGCAACAAGGTATAACTCGTCTTGTCAGACGACGCGCTTACGAGACGGAATCCTTGCCACTTGGCCCTCGTGCCGAAGAAAGGACTGTGCCATTTGCCCACGCTAACGGAGAAGGACGGCTGAGTCCTGTCAAAAAGGTCGCCACAGCCTTTTGGAACCCCAAGGAAAAAAGAAGGGCCAGTCTCGGCGGAGACAAACCAGTTGTCTCCTATGCCTGAGAGGTGGTATCTCTCGATGCCTTTGCTATCGTAAGGGACGCTTGTCGCCTTCTCTGTCTTGCCTGACAGTGGCACACGGCGAAGGATATAGTTGCTCTCCTCATCTCCATAGACCACCGATTGGGCTCCTGCGCACAGGGAAATGATTGCCGCGAGGGCCGTGGTCGTTATTCTACTTGTCTTCATGTCTTTAATGGTATGCTTTTTTCGGTTTTTCATGTTTATTCTCATAATTCTCCTCTTTCCGCCGCGCTGTCAAAACGCCAAAGGCGATGCTGGCGTATTATCTTCTCGCAACGACTTACGTAATTGCTCGCTGTGGCATAGCCGCCACGCTTGATGCCCACAAGCCAATTGTGAAAATCCAAGGGGCCATACCTGCGGCAATGACTGTAACGGTCACTCATGAGAAGTCGGGAATGGTAATCTATGCTTGCTTCGGGGGAGGGGAAATTGCAGAACTTCTCGTTGGGACGGTCGTCATTTTTCAAGCTGTAAGGCAAGCCGCGCTCCAACCAACTGCGGTTGGCCTTGATGCCAAAATAGTTGTAACCGGCGCGGGCCAAGTCGCTGTTCCCCCATTCGCTCTCCAAGGCCATCTGCGCGAGGGTGACCGACGATGGTATGCCATACTGTCGCTGGGCTTTCATGGCATAACTGGCGTAACGCTTGATAAAAGCGTCCGGAGTGAGTATCTTGCTCTCGTCTATGCCCAAAGCGGCAATGGCTGAACGCTTCGTGTCTCTAATGTAAAGCAGGATGTCGTAGGGGTCGATAAGCTCGCCTTTCATGCGGATGGTGATATGCAGATGGGGGCCTGTGCTGGAGCCTGTGTTGCCAGTAATGCCGACGGGGTCGCCGGAAAATATCAAGTCACCGCGTTTGACGTATATCCTCGACAGGTGACAGTAGGTAACGGTGTAGTTGCCATAGCGCATCACAACGTAGTTGCCGTTGGAGTTGTCACGGCCTGTGGCTTTAACATGACCGTCAAACATGGAAAGGGCTTCTTCATATCGCGCTTGGAGGTCTATGCCCTTGTGGGCGGACAGATGGCCGGAAAAGGGGTCTTTGCGATAACCAAACGGGGAATTGACATGGATGCTGCGTAACGGGAAACATACGCTAAGGTACTTGTCAAGCCAATAATCCCTGATGTCTTCCGTTTGGGCAAACGAATGCTCAAAGACGAAACAACATAATATCAATAACAACAACTTGCGTGTGGTACTCATATCTTTATCATGGATTATTCCTCGCAAAGGTAGGGAATATCATCATGGTATCTCAAAATGGGGAAGTGTATTACCTAAATTAACATATTGAATTGGTTTTCGCCTGTTTTTCCGCGTTTTTCAAATTTGAAATGTTAATTTGGCATTTATTTCCGCATGGGACATACAATATATGCGCAAAATCATAATTTTGCAAAAACATTAACTCCAAAAATGATGATTGACAGAAAATTCGACGAAAACGACATACCCTACGATATATTCGAGAAGTTCGGGGTGACTCAACAAATGGTGGACGACTTGCCGGAAAGGGAGATGAAAAAGCTGCTTGGAGGACTCTACACCACTGACATCCCAATAGTGTGCCCTTGTGGTGACGGCACTTCCGTGAAGGCGAAGGCCGCCATGAAGCTCGTAAGGAACGCTAACGGTGGAACTGACGTGCTTGTGGCGGCAAGGTTGAAAAAAAATGAACTTACAGGGTTTTCTGATGAGGAGATAGATAAATTGAGGGCAGGAAAGGTGATACTTTCCAAAGATGGAAACAGGTATGTGCAACTTGACGATGTGTCTAATATGGTAATGTCTGAAAGTGCAGAACTGGTGAAACACAATATCAACATTTTCAAAAAATACCTTGAACTGGACGACAATGCCGCGAATGAAATCATTAATGGGGAAACGGTAACGATAGGAGACAAGGATAACCCCTTCTCCATTGGCGTTGACCTGCACAACCCTAACGGAATACACCATATAGAAGGAGACAAGAAAATGTGGGAACTCACTAAAAACGGTGAACGACTCCCTCATCATGTATTCGGACTCTACGGCTGTTGGGTCACTGACAATGACGGCAGTCTTGACCATTATGTCCTTGAAGACAAATACACAAAGGACATGGAGGATGAACTGAGAAAAATGTCAGAACGAAACATGGACGCGAACCGGGACGGGAACGACAACGACCGTTCAACGACAACGGAAAGCGAAAACATGAAAGCCGCAAGTATGAGATACTAATTCAAATCCATAAAAATAAATTGTTTAACTGTTTGCATTACGCCATCTTGTCGTGAGACAAGGTGGCGTTTATAATATTAACCAAAGGCGTAATACTACCTCCCTAAATTAAAAACAAGTACTATATTTGATGTCTCTTCATTTGTCATTATAATGCCCTTCTAACTCTAACACAAAGGCTTCAACAAAAGGACGAAATTTAATTTTCTTTGTCGCCTATCTCTTTTATCTTCCCTGTTATGAAGTCATGGCAACGCTGGGATAAGGTGAGAATGTCTTTGGTGTAGTGGACATCCCTTAAAATCGCTTTTGCCCAGTAATGGTTGCGCTCCGTGTTGGGAACGGAAAAACGAAAGTCAATGCCAAGCATCACCGCCGTCATGTTGCGGACAAGGGATATGTCAGTCTCGTTGGCAGGGACTTCCGCGCCGGCTACACGACTGATGACACTGCTCACGATAGCCATTACAACTTGACGCTTGAAATCGGTTGACTGCTCAATCCCCTTGTCGGGCGCGTCGTAGCGTATGATGTCTTCCGAGGAATCGTATTCCACGGAAGACTCGTCTAAAGACTCGCCCTTGCGTATGCTGACTATCCAGTGACCGTTTTTCAACGTATTGTGAAGACTGTTGAAATCCGAGGGTTGTTGAAGACGGAGTGAATTAATCTTGCGCATCGTGGCTGTCTCGTCGGGATGGGATTGTCCGTAATTGGTCTCCTCTATGTTATAAACATACCTCAGCTCTCCTTTGTCGGTAAACACTGGAAACGGCTTGCTTTCATTGGAAAGGGCAAGGCCATCTTCCTTTACGGTCTTCTCATCAATGAAAATGGGAAGGTCGTAACCATGGCTCTCGGTAAAAAGCGACAGCATCAACGCGTTGATGCCTGTATAATCAACATTGAAAAGCATGCGAGGTCTCGTAGTTCTCGGCGACACCCATTCCATGTCATCATAGAATTTCTGAAGGTTTATCTTGTCGACAAGCAACTTGCCGTATTGTCGCCACGCCTCTTCTTCAAGCATCTTCGCGGAATGGAAATACCCGGTCGGGACAGGATAACTTCCATGGGGGGCGATGCCCTCGTCGTCCATAGTGGGCTCTTTATCGTCCTCGGCTGGAACAACGGACACTTGCTTGACAGACACGGTGGTGGCAGATGTTTCTTCCGTTACTTTATTGTCGGTATAAATGTCGGTAGACGAACTCTCCGACATGCTTCTCATCGAGAAGTCTTTGACATAATCCAACAACCTATACAAACCGGCGGCGGTCGTCTCCCTCAACATCAGGTTGGTGGTAATCCTTTGCGTGCCGCCCTGGAACTCCAGGGCGCTGTCAACAACAAGTCTGTGGCTCCTCCCGTTTGGGGACATCGGATGAAGGCTTGGCACGTCAATTAATGTCATCTTGCTTATCGTCAAGATGGCTTCACCTGATGAAGGCGTGTCTTGGCCACGTGCCGGCAACGTGATAGGATATGGCAGGTTGTCTGATGGCATCGCTTCAAGATAACGCACGGCCAAGGAACTGACCACGCCATAACGGTAAAGGTAATCACGTGTTTGGAATGCCAAGGCATCAAAAGGTATCTCCCCACAGTCGGTCTCGGCCACGATGCCTTGCGCCTTATGAACCAGCTCGCTGATTCTAAGGCTCCCTCCGTGGCCATACTGCTCTGATAAGGGCACGGAGACGGAAACGGGAAAGTGGCTCCCCTCCTCTGACAAGTGCTCCTCAAGCAGCCTGTTGAGATAGTCGTATGCCGCGTTGAAACGGTCGTCTTCCTTGGAGCGAATGGCCAAGGCCGATTGTAATGGCTCGCCGGCATTGCCATATCTGGACATGAGTTCACGACGTGTCTTGTCGCCTATCTCGGAAAACTCGATTGCGCCATGGTAATTGTAGCTCACCTCAGATGCCACGAAGCTCCAGGCGGTGTTCAGCAGGTAATGGAACAATCTGTCGATTTGCTCATGACTGGCTTTCGTGTACGATCCTGCTGGACGTGACTGGCATGTCACGTCACCATTCCTGGAGATGTCGTATATGGCCACGGGGTTCACTTCCTTGACAAAGGGCGACCAATGGTCTATGCCTTCCATGACTAATATCCGCAACTCTCGCCTTTCCATGTCGTAAACGGCCATGCTCTCGCCATCACGACCCTTGCGGCTATACATGTTGTATATGTCGCACAGAAACAGGATGTCTTCCCTGCGATAAAGGAACAGGGACGTAAGCTGTGTTATAATGTCCACGTGTTGCCAAGCGGTGTTTTCCCTGACTTCCAGTTTTACATTATGTCCGTCGGTGACCATCTCATCGGTAAACAATGTAATGACTTTCGCCATGTGATCGCCTTCGCGCACGCTCTTTGCATCCACGCCGCTTGCCGTCCAATCAAATCCGCCTTCCACCGTCTTGAACCTGATAAAGTCTGACTTGGCTATCCGCACCGGTTGGCGGAGGGTGGATAGGTAGTCGTGCAATGCCACGAAGGAGGAAACGCTTTGCCTCTTATTGGCCATATCACGCTTCCATATGTTCAAGGGCTCGCCTTTCAAAATCACGGCCTTGTATTCTCGTATGCCTTCCAGCAAGTCGGAAAGCATCACCGTGCCTGTCTCACTGATGTCGCCCTTGTAATCGTAACGCCTTGTCTTCAAGGAATAAACAGCATGGCCGTCGTGGGAGACGGTCTCATCATAGCCTGTAATCTGATACACAACGCCTTGGCAGGTGAAATGGCTACCTGTCAAGTTCTGGCACTTCCTGCAATCTATCATCCGAACATAACGCTCCGGGAGCGTTACGCCATAGGCTTTGCGTAATTTCAAGAGGTGACTGACTCTCGTGTCATCGTCATCAACGATGTCCTTGCCTGCCGCGACCACATGGAACAGGCCGTCAGACCACGTGACATCGGGTAAGGGCATGGCTTTGTCAACCACCACGGGATTGCCTTGTATCTCCCTGCGTGCCTGAAGGCTCTTCTCCTTGGCCCAACGGTCTACAAGGCTGGAGTCGGACGACTGCATGTCTATTTGCTCCAACTCGCGCGTGTGGTAGACGTGGTCTTTGAGCAGGTCTTCCGCGGTGATGCCACCATCACCGGACTTGCCTATGGAGAAAAAACTTTTCCACCCTCCTAAAATGCTTTGGATAACGTTCTTGTCACCTCTTGTCATCGCGTGAATCTCCTATGAATTACCCTTTATCTGCTTTGCCGTGTTGTCAAACTTGTGCTCCTTGACTGTCTTGACGCTGCACTCTATGTTGGCCTTGCCCTTATAGACGTTCAATGACAGGTCGCCATATACGTCTACGTATTTGCCGGCGGCGAGGCATTCGTCTTCCTTTGGACGGAAATAGATGAAGTTAACCCAAAGAAACTCCTTCTTCTGCTCTCCGTTGTCCGCAACGTGCCTGTCGGACGTGAAGGCGCGGAAAAGCTTAAAGTCCCTCTGCTTCTTGTCTTGCCTCGTGGTAACACCGTCCTTGCCTATGCAGCCGGTGAAATCCATGCTGCCCTCAATGCGATACTCCGTGTCGGCGGATATGAATATCGGCTCATTTTCGCACCTAACATTGTAATACACGATGCCGTCCTTGATTCTCACGGTCAGACGGCCTTGCGCCTGTACCGACTTCCCGGCAACGAACTTGACGGCCCTCTTCCTGTCTCCGGGGGAAGAGACGTGGACTATCGTCTCACACACGCTGCCGTCCTTGCCCTGGATGGGGACAAGAACCGAGAACGTGATGAACGTGTTTCCGTCTTTGGTGGTCTTCTCCACCGCGGAAGAATTGACGGTTCCGCATACCAATACATCGCCTTGTAACATGATAATAAGTGTTTTTGTGTGTTGCTGTATTTTTTCTCACGGCCATGCCATTGCTGGCTCAGCCTTTCAATTGATAGTCTTGCTGTCGCTGTTGCTCGTCTTGACGTGACACCAGCTCGTCAAAGGCAAGCGAGGTCTTGGCGGCAAGCTCCTTGCTGTTCACTTGGGGATAGTCCCGGTGAATGATGTCCTCATTGCCGTCTATCTTTGTCTTGGCCGCCTCTTGCTCCTCCTGCTCCTCCTGCTGCTTGTCTTCCTCTGTCATGCCGGACATGGCCTCGCTCGCCATGAGCTGGATTCCCACGGCCATCGCCGACTTGAATATCTGGGAGACGAGTCCTGACAACATCCCCTGCCCATCGTCTGTGCCGTCGCCTTGCTGCATGTAGGTATAGAGCATCTTCAACGGGTCGTCGGTTGACGATAATGAGGCAAGCAAGTTGTCTTGGGTCATCATCGTGCCAACGCCCACGCCTTGCGCGTCTTGACGGGGTGCCAACGCCATAAGCCGCTCGTCCTTGCCAAGGACGTTCACTCCCTTGCGGTCACGCAGCTCCGCGTTGGGCTGGCCACCGCGGACGGCTATCTCTGAGAGGTACTTGACTGGATTATATAACACCCACTTGCCTGATGACCTGTCAAAGGTGTCAACCTGTAGGTGCAGATGCTCGCCCGTGCTGTGACCCGTGCTTCCGCTGAGACCGACCTGCTGACCTGCTGACACGGTCTGCCCGGCTCGCACGCTGAACGTGTCAAGGTGCATGTAGGTGACACGATAAGCCGGCTGGCCACCACGGTCATACTCTATGGTGACGCTGTTGCCGGCATTGCCATTGTTGGGCTTCACGGATATGACCCTGCCGTTGTCCTCCGTAGCGAGAACGGGAAGGTTGGCGTGATGGGTGCTGATGTCAAGTCCCTTGTGGGTGTGGTTGCCCCTATCCTCGCCAAACCGACCGGTGACAACGATGCCTTTGTCATTCATTTCCAAGGGCATGCTGAAATTGCCGGGCTCATGGTTGAGATAGAATATCCGCTGGCTGGTGCCGTCGGACAGGCCTATCCCACTGCCTATCTCGATGTTGTTCTGACGGGCCACGGCAATGGCCGCCTGGTCATAACCGGACAGCCCATTGGACTTGATAATGCTCTCTATCTTGTCTATGTAGTCAGGGTCGGAGGCATAGCCGCCACGCTGGATGCCAACAATCCAATTGTGATAGTCATAGGACGGAAACTTGCTGAAATAACCGTACTCCTTGTAACCCTGTATGATACGCGAGTGGTCGGATATGCCTTCTTCCACGGAAGGATAGTCCCTGTATACTTGGTTGTCCTTGGGATTGACGACGCGCGCGCCTTTCCATCCCGGCGTGGCCTTGATGCCAAAGCAGTTGTTGCCTAACGAATCCCTGCCCCAACCACTCTCCAACGCCATCTGCGCGAGGGTGACGGAAGACGGTATGCCTGTCTTGATTTGCTCTTCCATGGCATAAGGGGCGTATTTCTCCAAAAAACGTGCTTGATATGGTGCTAATGACATGAATAGTTATTAAACGGCTCACGCACGACTTGATGTAAGCCGTGCGCAAACTGGTGTTATAGTTGTTCTTCCTTTGTCGTCATCTCTTTTAGTGGCCTCGGCCACGGCTGACGGTCTGGCTTTCCTTGTTAGCCGCGGCAAGGTTCTCCTGGTCGTCTGCCACGCCGTTGCCGTCGGCATCTGCGGTGCTGCCCGTGGTGGAACTGATGTCGAGCTTGTCGCTGGCGTCTTCGCCTATGCCGTCGGATTGGTCGGTGCCATTGGAAAGGCTTTCTGACTTCGCGGTCTTCACTCCAAGCTCTTCGGCAAAGACATTGGCGGCAAGGGCATACTTGTAACGTTGCATGTCGCTGACAAAAAAGAGATTTTCAAACTGGCTCTTGCTTATCTCTCGCTTCATGAACTTGTCGTCGACATAAGACACGATGTAGTGCTTGGTCTTGTCATCCTTGTCTGTCCAGATGTTCGGCTTGTAGGTCTTGACCGTATCGCCGTTCTTGACCACGCGCTCCAGACGGGAGAGGTCTAAGCTGTTGTCATACTTGGGCGTGAGCACGTCCACTTTGAGCTCCGGATGGGCTTGGGCGAGCTTGTAATACTTGTCTTCCAACGTGCTCAACACTTGTTTCCTGTTCTCGGCTGATGATGGGCTTTTTAAGACATTGAAAAACTTTTTCATGTCAAGACTGCCTCCTACGGGACGTATCGTGAAACGTGACTCCCCTGTGGGGCGCAACACGAAGACATACTTGCCGTCATTGCCCTTGATGGCGGATATGCCCTTGCCCTCGCTTATGTTCTTCGACAGGTTGAGCTCCTTCGACAAGTCCACGGTCTTTACCTTAACGATGTTATATTGGTTAAGTCGCCCCACTTCAACGTCCTTGCCCATGAAATAGCCATTGACGGCCTTCAAACCGTTAACGCCTCCTGCGTTGTAGAGGGCTACATCGGTATAGCCTTGCTTGCCAAGGGCTTTCTCTATCCGGTCTTTTCGCATGCCTTTCTCCGTGGACAACGACGCGTCTGCCGGCAATATGACATCGGCATGCTTCTTCTTGCCGTCATAGATGATGACCATCTCTTTAGTCTCCTTGGCCGGGATGTCGTTGACCTTGCTGATGACGGAGTAGTCTTTCATGATGTAGTTGCTGTAATGCTGGCCGCGGACGACGCTGTAATTCACGGCCTTGCCGCGCTCGTGGCGGTCTATGCTCTCCACGGTCTCGTTGACATGCTTGGCTATGATATTGACCGTGCATGGGTTGTCTTGCAACTCTTGACGGAAAAAGTCGATATTCCTCATGCTCTCGCCTGACAACTTGGAGGGCAAACCGTCCCTGCCCATCAAGACGGCGGCTGAGAGGTCGCGCACAAGGGTGTCGTACTTGGCGGAATCACCGGGTATCATGGCTATGCGGTTGGCCCTGTCAAGACGGCGACGGTCGCCAATGGCTTCAACGACGCTACGGTAGATGCCGTTGACCTGCTCTATGGTGTCTGCGGCATCATAATAGGGTGTCCTGCCCAAGCCGCTGAAAACAACCCTGTCGGCTTCCGCGTCATAATGGGAGGGGACTTCCTTTAACATGCGGTCTACCTTGAATCCCGCGCCCATGCCGACCTTGGTTGCCAACGCCTGTACGTGGCCGCCTATCTTGTCGGCATCCAACGGTTTCTTCATGTGATATGCGGCCGAGCGGTCGGTGTCCATGACCGTAATGCTCCTACCGGCCTTGTTGACGCTCGCGAAAGCGGATGGGTGCTTGTCGGCTGAAAAGGTGACGGACGACACTTTCTTGCCGTTAACGTCTTCGGTGACTTTCTCCAACCCCGTGTTCTTGGCCAACGCCCTGGCGGAAGCGTCGTAAGCCTTGAACGTGTCTCCGGTCTTCCAGAACACGATGGTCTTGGGGGTCTTCTTCTCCAACTCCTTGTTGCGTTTCAGGACATCGTTATGGTCAAACTCCGTGAACGGCTCCAACGCGCTGCCGTCGGATGACAACAGCTTTTGATAAGACTTGTAACCTTCCTCGCCGGACGGCAAGGAGGTCTGGTCGACATTAAAGACGTTCATGGTGATGTTCTCGCGCTTGCTCGAATATGCCTTCTTCTCCTCGTCTGACAGCTTGTAGAAATCCTTGGTGCTTATCTTGGTTTCCTTGTCGCCGGGCTTGGCCACGTTCTTCTCATAATACCAATGAACCCAATTCAAGGGAAGGGACTTCTCGCCTTTCTTGACAGCCATGCCGTCGGCCTTGGCACTGTCGAAGGAATAGACATAGGCGTTGGTACGCCATGCGTTCCGGTCTGATTGCATCATCATCAGCATGGAGTTGTAGGGTGACAACTGCACGCCGTCACGACCTACGAACTTGGGATTGCCCTTGCCGCCAATGTTGCTGACTACGCCGCCATGCTCGGCGGCATAGGCTAACGCGGCACCTACAATGGCCGCCTGATAGCTCGTCATGTCGGGAGCGACGGAACCGGACGGCTTGGCGGCGGCTTTTTTCTCGGCGGCCTCCTGCTCCGACTTTTTCTCATGGTACTCCCTGTGGGTCTGCTCTTCGGCCGCAGAGATGGCCATCTTCTCCGCTTCCTGTTGGCTTACTGTGCCAGTGGCGGCAAGGGACGTGGCCGCGGCTCCAATGTCGGTATGGGGATTGCCGTCCTCACGGATGGGCCGGGCTTCTTCTTTTGGATTATCCACAACCTCATGCTGCTTTCTTTTCTCCTTGGGCGTTGTCAACTCATCTACTATGGCAATACGCTCTCCTGCACGGATGAGCCTGGGAAGATAGGTGGCAAGGGAGTAAGACGGAAATCTCGTCATCTGCAATGGCTTGCCGTCCAAGTCCCTTTGCTTCTTGTCGGATGACATCTCCGTGCCGAGAATCTCTGAGACTTTGCCAGCGTCATCCATGTATGACTTGTAGTAGATGCCGCTTTGAAACAAAAGCAAAACTCCAGGATGCTTCTGCTTCTTGTCTGAATACATGTTGAACATCTTTGTCTCCTCTTTCCGCTCATCAACGGCCTGTTCCTTGGCCAGGGATGTTTGCGTGTACTCGTCGAGGGACGGATAGGCTCTTGAAGTCTCTTCTCGCCCCAACTCTTCTTCCTCATCTTCCACCATCTGATACTCCGGCATTTCGGAAAGCTGCTCATACACGTTGTCCAAGTTGGCATCGAGGCTATGGTCAACATCATAGTCGAAACGATGCTGTACGCTGAGACCTGTGTTTGTTACATGACCAACCTCAATCTGGTTCTTCTCTTGATTATATTGGAAATACACCATGTCATCGTTAGGCATGGTGAATGCTGGTATCTTACCCTTGATGTTAGAGAACTGCTTGGCGACTTCCTCATAGGCCAACTTCTTCACGTCTTCTGTAGCGTCGCTGTCAAGACCGTATTCCCGAATATTGTCGAGGATTTCTTCTTTCGTGACCTTGCGCATGATGTCATAGGTGCCGCCAACGGAGGCATTGTATACCACGGCGTATTGGTCGTCCTCTATCAAAACGTCATCGCCTCGGTAATTGCGTGGCTTCTTGAAGGTCTCGGAAAGGTCGGGGGCAATGCCCTCGTCATAATAGCTCGCCTCTTGAAGAATGCCGGTATAGTCGCCGCGCTCTTTCATGCGGTCAAAGGATTCCGTGTCGTCGGTGCTCTGAAAGTAGGCAACGGACGTGTAATAGGTTTCGGGCCTGTGGCTTGCCTCGTAATTCTGCTCTTGTTCTTTGTTGTAATCTTCTGCCATTATTTCTTGCCTTTTTGTTGGCAAAGTAAAGCAATTGACTGCAAGAAAGCCTCTTTTACAACAGGTGTTCCTCAAATTAACATTTCAAATTTAAAAAACACGCCTTTTGTAAACTTACAGATAGCAAAATAAACGATATTTGTTAAAATCATCGGCAAACGTTATCCATACGATTCCTGCTTTATTTGAGATTTTTTCGCAAGCATTGCTATACATGTAATAATGCTTGCATTGCCATCCTACTTGCTTTATTGCAACGCAATAATGCTTACAATGCAATAATGCTTGCATTGCCATATTTATTGCAATGCTTGCTATGCAATAATACTTTCACTGCTATCACTGCTTGCTTGCAATATATGCAAGCGGTGCTTACATTGCTATAATGCTGGCATGGCTATTAATCAATCCTTTCTAATCTTACCTATCATCATCTTGTGCCGACTCTCTATTTTTCACCGAATGAACAACGACAACCCGTCGCCTTTGTCCTTCACTTAGCAAAGTTACGGTGTTAGCAGCCCATGACAAGTACCGCGCCCTTGGCCGCTATGCCTCCTGCCTTTTTTCGCGGCAGCCTTCCGCAAATCATTCTGATTTGGGTCTTCCGTGAAAAAAAGCAGGGCATTCCTTGTCGTAGGGCACGTGACCCACAGGCCACTCTCGCTAACCCCGTCACTTATCGCACGTAAAGGAACTATGAGGCGACTGGGTGGTCGATGCTCAAAAAAAAATATCGGTCGGCGAAGATTCCGATGCCCGTAAAGGAAGCTAATCCGCAAACAAGGGCAGACGATACTCTTAATGACCATAAAACAATAAAAACGAAGGTTATGAGTTATTTAATTGAACTAAAGCAAAAAAACACGGTAACAGCAATTCGGCATAAAAACATGATTACCTATAACGGCAAGAAAGTGACAAAGAAGCACATAGAAGCAGTACTTCGCACAATGGACTCTACGCGGATTTTCCGGCTTTATCATCATATTTACGGTGGAAAGGTGGAAAAGCGGAAAGTGTTTGACTTTATAGTTGCTTTTGCACCTACTAAGAGCGTTGCGAAAAAGGCCGCTGAACTATCGGCCATCAATAAGCCGTTGCCCTCGTATTATCTCGACCAGATGCGCAAGTCGATTGAGTTTAATACGGTCAACGCCCGACATGTCGCATTGCAACAGTTTCGCGAAGAGATGCGACGTGGCTTCGATAGCTACACCAAACGCCCGATAATGGGACACACTTGTCTCTATTGGGCATCGCCAGTCTTCGGCCATAATGACTACAATAAGTCGCGTGCATTACCTATCAAGGGCAATGAACGCTTCTGCGAACTGATTTGTCGCTTAGCGGATAAGTATTTCCCAATTCACTAATATATACAGTAAACTTGAACATTTAGCCTATGACAGTAGAGGAATATTTAAGTTGTCTCAAAGAATTATCCAAAAATACTGGCGCGTACAATACGGAAGTGCAGGTCGAAACGGAGGACGGATATATAATAACCGTGAAAAAGCCATGTCATATCCTTGCATGTTCCAACATTTTTTATTAACTTTGTGTATGGTAAATCACACAAACACAACAGGTTAAATATTAACACTTAACAGTTAAACAATATGATTATGAGAAAATTATTACTTTGCGCTTTTCTGTGTACATTCGCTCTCGTGACATCTTCAGCGCAGACGACAACGGTGGATGGACTGACGTATTCCGTCAAGGACGGAGAGGCCGTAATCATCAAGGCTGACGCTAACCTCACCGATACCGTGACGATTCCGGCAAAGGTGAATATCGACGGAAAGGATTATGAAATAACGGCTATCGGTGACAACGCCTTCCGGGGGTGCGACAAGTTCAAGTATATCCTGTTCAACCATACGATAAGAAGCATAGGAAAGGCGGCTTTCAAGGGTTGCACGGCCCTGAGAGACGGGGACGAGAAAATACATAAGTCATGGACGACATATATGAGCACACCGGCATCTTTGGAGGAGCTTGGTGACTCCACTTTCGCGATGAGTGGATTGCGGTACTTGTCTTTAGAAGAAAGCATTAAATTAACTTACGTGCCCAACGGCATAATAGACCATTGCCCGAATATCAGAAACTTTGACACTCCACGATTCTATGATGACGACAAGTTCGGAGACTTGGGAGAAATAGAAATATCAGATGATAACTTTTCAATATGCAAGGAAAAGAGAGGGCTTGACCTTCCAAAGTCATTGATAACATTAAAGGTAAAGTGCCATTACAAGCCGGAAATCTGTTGGATAAAAGCAGATGAACATGACAAGTGGGTATACAGAAAGGATGACGGGACGGAAGTGGAGATAGACGATGAGACGGAGAAAAAGCTGACCTACGAATATTACAAGGATTGGATTGATGCCGGATGGGATATAAGGTGCGAGCTCTGGGCAATGGAGCCAGAGGACTGGGAACGGGGGAATATCTACCATGTTCTGCCTTACCCGACAACAGGCATAGATGTAATATCCATCGGAAACGATAATCAAGGCAGTTATTATGACCTCCTTGGACGTGTGGTCAACAACCCGGTAAAGGGCAGGGTCTACATTCACAACGGAAAGAAGACGGTATACGGGAAGTGAAACTATCCTAAAGCATTCAAACAACGTTTAATAAGTGATGTCGTGACAGGACAGATAGGTGTGCCAAAGCCACAGAAAGGAGATAGGCAATTTAAGAGTTTCACAAGAACTCACCATCTTTGACATGGATAGGGATTAGTGAAAAAATAATAAGGAGAAAGCGTCAACACTTCCTCCTTATTTATATTACGCAAATAAAAAAGAGGATAAGCAACCACGCCTTGGCTTATTTGCAGGTTTTCAGCCTAATTTGTTTCCAATCAAAAAAACTGAGAAATTTGCTTTCAAGATTTTGGTAATATGGTAGAAAAGGCGTATTTTTGCAGCATAAAAGATTTAAGAAAGGGTTATGGAACAAGACAAGAAATATAACAAGGTAGGAGAATGGCTCCATTCTGACGCAGAGCCTATGATTGATTTGTCAGATATGTCAGAAACAGACAAGGCTTCTTTACTAAAACTTGTCATGAGATGAAAGTGTATCTTGACACAAATATGCTTTACTTCTTACTGCTGAAAAATGATGATGACATTTCACCAGCAGTAACCTCAATTTTAGGAGACTATCAGACTGTCTTATGTACAAGCTCTGTATGCGTGCATGAGCTTATTCATTTATGCCATATAGGTAAGATTCCTGTTGGAAAGAAAAAGTCCACATTGAAAAATGCCCATGACGTGCTAAGTTGGCTTTATGACATGAATATTGGAATTGTAACTGTCACTGATAAACATTTAGATGAGTATTCTGATTTGCCTTTTTATGATGACCATAAAGACCCAAATGACAGATTGATTATAGGACAAGCAATATCAGACAAGGTTTTATTGATTAGCTCAGACCATAAATTCGAGCGATATGTAAAGTGTGGGTTAAATTTCATATTCAACAAAAGGTAACATTCCCAATCTACAAGCTACACTCTAATAGATTGGGAATATATTTATACTTTATAAGAATCAAAACTCACGCTTAACAAACTTATCATAGGGTAAATCCTTGCTTATGAAGCGCATCTCCTTTGAATACTCATAGCTATTATCACCAACTTTATCTTGTTCTCTAAATTCCTTAATATAGCCATGTGTATTCCTTTTTCAGGTTCTTTGTGTTATCGCGTCCTCATCACAGGCGCACTATGGACAAGAAAGGTATTAATGATGTATGAGGCAAGGCGAAAGACACCCCAAACTCTCAACGGAGTTTGGGGTGCTCGCGGTAATTAGGGACACGCCTACACTCGTGTCACTTACCGTTAATGGAAGGCTCTTTGTCAATTCATTTCTGTAACGTCTTCTTGCCGTTCCTTATGACTATGCCCTTGTAGTCCTTGCCTACCTTCCTGCCTTGCAGGTCATAGGTGGCATCGCCTTGCAGCAAATTGTCGAAGTCGGTGAGCTTGATGAACGTGGCCTCGCCGTCGCCGCTGTCAAACGATATGCTCAACATGCTCACTTTCGCGCCAAGGGAAGAGGCAGGAACGTTCAAATAGGTGCGGTTGTACGGTACCCATCCGGCCACTGAATATAACCTGTACTTGGAACGGCTCAGACCATAGTTGACGCTGCCGTCGGCGGTGGTGGGGGTGACATACTCTCCGTCAACGCTGCCTTTGCCCCAAAGCTGGTCTGAGGACTCGCCAAACGCCGCGTCCTCGGTCTTGCGTGAGTCGCCGGTGGTGTAGTCCTGCTCGCCGATATGATAATAGTAGGTCTTGCCGGGCTCGCCCTCAACGATAATGCCGGCGTATTTCTCGAACTTGTCACGAGAGGACAGGGCATTGAAACGCGAGGGGGCATAATCAAGGGGCGTGGTTTTGATAGTATGGCCATCTTTATGCAGTCCAGTCATGGCGTAAGCTTTCAAGCCCGAACCGGTGAAGTCGCAGTCAAAGTCCCTGCACAGGGAGACGTAAGCATGGCCGTCCTCGTCGCAGGTGTTGGGCATGGTGATGGGGATGTCCTTCCGAAAACGGTTGTAGGGATTGGATGACAGCTTGGCGTACACGGACGGCTTGACGTAGATGGGGGCACCTGATGATGAAACCGTAGGCAAGCCGTCCGTCGTGGTGGACAGGCAATAAAGCGTCATGGCTCCATTCAAGTCACTGACAGTGGCACCGTCTGGCAACGTGACCTCGGTGATGGAGGGCTCGCCTGTCGTGCCGGTGGTGAGCTGGGTGACGTAGCTCGGCATGGCGACATGCTTCACAAGGGTGTTGTCAAACGCTCTCATGTCAAGACTCGACAAAGTGTTGGGCAACTTGCACACACGTAAGGAAGTGCCGGAGAATGCCTTCGCGCCAATAGAGCCGATGCCTCTTGCCAAAGAACTGCTATTGTCTGTGTTGAACACCACATCCGTCATGCTTGTGCAGCCAGAAAACGCCCCGTCGCCAATAGTCGTTATATAGGGAGAAAAACCATTTATGGGGTCAGCATAAAACTTATAACTTGTTTTATACATGAAACCTTCAAATTGTGTGTCTCCTGCAAACGCTCCATTGCCTATCTCGGTCAGCATCTTTAGATTCGCAAAATTAATCAAGACATTTTTCAATTTAATGTCGTTAGCAAAACAGGATTCAGAAATCAAGTCAACACTGCCATTAAAAGTAACAGTTTCCAAATTAACACAATTAGCAAAAGCACTCTTACCTGTGGCATATCCCAAATTAAAGGCGCTATTGTTACCTCCGATGTTAATACCTCCTTTAATACCTCCCATATTGAAAACTACGGATTTAATGCTTGGATTGCAACTAAACGCTTCTTTACCAATAGACACTATGAATGAAGGTATGCTAATGGTTATGCCATCGTTAAAAGGAGAAGCGTATGAATATCCGTTATATACCCCGGTGAAAGCATTATCAGCTATATATCTTACCTTTCCTATGACATGATAAGTGTTTTGATTGGCATAATTCACACCGTGCTCACCTGAGCGTAATAGAAGATCGTAGCCTTGGGCAAGTACTGCCTTGTGAGTTAGATCAATGGAGTCGGCCAGGTTAAACGAACTGAGCTTTTGGGAATATGTCTTATCCCTTGGCCCAGAAACGGACAATTCGTACTTATATGTTACATCGTATGTGACGTATTTTAGCGAAGTTCTTTTAATCCCCTTTTCCACTGGAAGGAACGGCTTTTTGTCGTCGTCTATTCCATTTTTTTTAGTTGTACGTAACACTTGTTTTTCGACCACATAGACTATGTTGTCTCTGATAATGGTATCGCCTACGCTCAACTTTGGCTCTAATATTGTATTGGCGGCATAATTAGGGTCATAGTTTGAGGGTTCATACTCATACTCAGGGACAGTCTGTGCGGCAATGGGTAACGACAGCGCCATCAGACACATCGCCATCACGATTCTCGTAATTGTTTTTCTCATAATCTAACGTTTATAATGTTTGACTTCATTAATCTTCCCAAACGGACTTGTTTTTACCATCTCCAGTGACAAAGGGAGTGTAGGTTTCATCCATGCCCTTATCGTCATCGTCTATCACGTCTGGGAAAGAAGGACGGGGCTTGGCCTCACTGGTGCCGGGGTCAGTAAAACCCGAACCAACGACTGCCATAATCGGCTCTGGCAATGCAATAACCCTTGCAAAGGGCTTGACATACGACTTTTTCTTTTCTTGCATATCTGTTTAATTTTTTCTTCAACATTAAAACTCTACCGCTGTTTCACAACAGCAATAGAGCATGAGAGTTTTTATGGTAAATTAATCTTTTAACAGTGCAAAGAAAATGAATATTCCGCTGACATCTAACGAAAGGGAAAGGAGTATTCTAAATTAACATTTCAAATTTAGGATTTTACGGATTTTAGCCAAATATGTGGCTTTTTAGCAATTATTAAGTTAACTTATTGCTGATGGAAATTCAAGATAACGCAAGGCAAAAAGAGATAATGACCACGTTAAATATTTAGTTAAAACGCACGGTAAAATTGCGTGATTGGTAAAAACAACCTACCTTTGCAATGAGACAAACAACAATGATATTATCATGGAAACGCTAATCAATAACTTCGTAAATGAGCACTTGGCTACATTCGTATTTGCGTGTGTCGTCTTATTGGCTCTATTTGCCCTTGCGCTATGGTTCGTGTTCTCGTACTTGTCTTTTAAGAAAAATGCCAAATGCGAAGAGCATAGCCTAAAGATAGAGGAAATAGGTAAGGTCAGTTCTGATTTGCCTTGCAAAGCACATGGAAGAAGATTAGAGGCTCATGGGCTTGCCGTGGAATCTTTGAAGACTTCTATTGAGTATCTAAATAAGAATCTTGAACGTATCAATACCCAACTGTCAAATGGCAATGCGGCTCTTACACAACAACACAGTCCACTGTCAATTTCCCCAAGAGGCTGGGAAGTGGTAGAAAGGCTTGGCATTGACAAGATGTTCACAAAAAATTGGCCACGGATAAAACAGATGATTGATGAACAGGTTGGTCATAAAAATGCCTATGACATCAACGAGTATTGCATACAACATGCCGTTGTATATCCGGAAAGGTTCTTGCAGCCGGACGAAATTGACACCATTAAAAAGGACGCTTACGCACAAGGCCTTGCCTTGATGGACTACATGAAGGTGATTGCGGTAATGGCACGGGACAAGTATTTGGAGGAAAATGGCATTGAAGCCTAATGTTCAACATCTTCGTTTTTTTCTTCTATATCTATACTCAATACCATCGGTTTTACACTTGAATCACAATGGTTTTGCCTATTTGATTTGGGCTTGTTGTTGATTGTTAATCTCACGCCCTTGCTCCATGTCATAACTGATGGCGTTAGCCGTTTCCTGCTTGTCAAGAGATTTCAGTACTGAGTTGGCAAGAACGTTGACTGGTAATATGCCTTGCTCGTAACAATATAATGGCTCGTCGTTGTGAATCGTTATCACGAGAGGCTTGCCGTCTATGGTGGCCACAAGTGACCGTCCCTTGACGACCGGGTTCTTGATTCTCGGATTCAATGGCTCATCGGCATAACGCAGGAACTGCTTTTTCTTCAATGCCTCTTTCTGTTGCTCCGTTTGACGGGCCTTGCAGGAATTGTTTAGCAAGGAGGCTCCGCCCAAGCCCATCAGAAGCAGGGACAGCATGGGACTCTTGCGACGCATGAAGAATGACATGAGTATCATGGACAATGGCATGTAGTTGTTCTCCAGCTTGAAATTGGGGTTGTTGCCCGAAAACATGCCTATCAGCATGTCGGGAAGCATGGCAAGGGTGTAGCCAAGGTTCTTGCCATTCAAGGCAAAGTCGCCAAGACCATTCTCGGAAAGGCCTTTCTGCCACGCTGACAAGTCTGTCTCTTGTCGTGACGTGGCTTGACCTGTCAATGGCTGTGCAGTGGCTGTGGTGTTGCCATACGCCTTGGAATACTCCGGTGCCGTAGTACCTGTCTCAGCATACTGTGCCGTCTCAGCGTAAGTGTCAGAATGGCCATGTCGTTGACTGCGATTCTCATTCTTGAAGGAGGCTCCGCCCTTGGGATGACACTCCATTTCTCGCTTCTCCTTTCTCTTCCACGTGGCCCTGTCGGTCTCCACGGCGGCACGTGCGTAGTCATACGCCCGTTGGGCGACTTCCTTCAACGAGGCCCTGTGCCCACCCGGCAGCTTGACGGTTTCAAGACGCTTCTCCGACATCTGCTTCGCGATGGCATACCAACTGGCGGACAACGCGCGCAGCTGCTTCGATGACTTGCCAAACATCCATCCGGGCACCTTGCCATTGGCATTGAAGGGGATGGCCTGGCGACTGAAATACTTTGTCACGTCTTGCAACAAGCCATACGAATATCCCTTCGACTTCCGGAGCAATTGATTGCCCAACGCCTTGCTCGTCATGTTGAACGTCGGGGTGCCCACCTTAATCTTGTGACGGCGGCTCAGGTCGTTGTTGATGCTGTTGATAAGGTCAGTGCCGGTCTTGCGATAGGCGGCTGCCCCATTGATGATTTTCGTGTCTGCGTCCTTGTCGGAGAACACTGTCAAGTTCTGGCGTTCCTTGTCTGTTGACAGGTTCACGCCAATGGCCTTGGCCACGTAAGGCACTCCCTTGAACACGCCGACAATGGCCGCCGTGGAACCGTAAGAGACGGCAAAGTCTTTCGTGGAGGTCTTCATCCACTGAAAGAGATTTTGGTTATATACGGGCTTATCTATATTGAGAAGTTTGGAACCCCACCTGTTGAGTACCGTGCCGCCCTTGGACATACGGAGCGTCTTGGCGGCCATGGCCGTGCCTTTCAACGCCGCGCCAGTCATCGGACGCAGTATCATGCCAATGCCACGGAAGGCCTCGTTGTCCAACGCCAAGGAACCTCCAAAAGCCACGGCCTTCTCGCCAAAGGATGGGTTGTACATCTTTTCCGCCTTTTCCTTGACCTCGTTGTCAAACGTGCCTCCGATGGAATGCTTGCGTACCGACTCCGCGTTATGAAGAACCATCCCGACAAGACTCTCGTCGACGGCTTTGCTGGCAATGTACGAAGCCGAGGAACGTGGTACCTTGCCCTTGGCAAGCGTCTTCACCATGCAGGAATTGATGCGTCTCTCAACATACGACGTGGCATAATCATACAAGACATAGGCTCGCTTGTTGGTAAACGTTATTTGGCCTTGACGGTCTACCTTGGGGCCGAACTTCTTTACTCCTCCTTCCCTGTTGAGAAGCTCGATAAAGAACCTTTCACGTAAAGTGTTGAGGTCGTTGCTCCTCACGTCCTTCGCGCTATACCATCGGTTCTTGATGGCATTGGCTATGTCGTCACTGCTTTTCTTGCTCCATTTCCCTTCTTGGGAAGCGGCGGCTGACGTTTTGTTCAGTATGTCGAACTGAGGTATTCCGGACTGGTCGGCGGCGGCCACGGCAAACGGGGACGACTGTTTCTCCATCGCGCGTGAATATTCCTCTTTCCTCTTCTTCTCCGCGTAGTTGAATGCCTTGACGACATCTCCTGCAAGGTAACGACTGTAATACTGCTCTATACAGTAGTCTACCTGCGACAAACGTGAATAATCTTGCTGACTTGCCATGATATAGCGAATTATAATTGAATAATGTCTTACCTTATAAGGACAACAGCCTCTCCCTCGTCTGGCTCATCACCTTGTTGTAAACCTCCATCTGCTTGGGATAGAATCTGGCAAGCCAGTCGTTCAGGTTGATCTTGCCTCGCGTGAAGTCCCATGCTTGCGCCACTGAGACGGGAACGGAGGGCTCGGCCTTGTCACGGTCGTTGAACCGTGCCTTTGTCCATGCCATGCTGCCGTCACTGTTGTAATATACTGAGGCCACTCGGTGAATGTCGTAGTTTTCGGAAGACACGTTCAAGCCTTGCAGAGGGTCTACTGTCATGCCACTGCTCCTTGCGAGAGAAGAAAATTTTTTTTTTGACTTTCATTCCATGTGCTCAGATACTTGCCATGGCGTAAGGCCATGTAGTTGAGGAAGTCGCCGATGATGATGCCTTGTATCTTTTCCACCAGTGGTACGGCACGGGAGGTCAGACCTAAAGGATTGACCGCGGACGGAAGGGTCTCGTAAAAGTAGTTCTTGTCAGCTGACTGGGCAAAGACGTTCCTCAAACTGTTCTCTATCCGGGACGATGGGGCATAGCTGCCATTGTTCAGCTCATTGAGATAACTCGGCAACCAATGGGCGAACATGAGCATCAGCTCGTCCTTGTCTTTGTCATAGGGGGTATGCGGCTCCTTCCCGTCGAGGTCATCGGTCGATGGCAGCTCGTGCAGCTTGGCGGCGGCGCACAACTGCACGTTCTGGTACAGCATGCCGAGGAAGGTCATAGGGTCTAAGTCCTTGCCGTCAAAACGCACTCCCAAATGTAGGAAGTCACCGCTCTTGGCTATCACGTCACCTGCGAGGACATTGGTGCCATAGGGGGTGTAGGCTTCTGAGATGTGGCCGTAGGTGACCTCCCACTTGCCATGCTTTACCACTATGTAGTTGTCGTGGACGGCATCATTCCCTGCACCGGTGACGAGACCGTCGGCCACGGCATAAAGGTCTTTGCCCTTGCACACGAGGTCTGTGCCCTTGTGGATGAATTTACCTCCCGTCATTGGATGGTTCTGCTCGCCATAGTCAAGCGTCACCTGCAATGTGTCGGGCGAAACAAGGACAAACGGCATCATGTAGCCATGACCCGACAGTAGCATCATGTCCTTGTAGTTCTTCTTTTCGCTGCTCTCACTCATATTATCATTCTTTTAATGTTAGACACCACGATGTATCACCTCTCCTTCCTGCTCACTTTGTTGATTGTAGAGCTGCGATACATATTGCTGCTGTTGCTGCTGGCTCACGGGCTGCTGTTGACCTCTCACGTTGATGTCGTGCGCGGCACTGCCTCCAAGCAGGAGACCTCCTGCCTTGCCAACCCAGCCGAACCTGCCAAACGTCAGGAGGGACGCGGCTATCAGCTTGCCCAAGTCGGTCTTGCTCACGTTCTGGCCAGATACGTAGTTGGTCGCGTTGTTAAGGGTCGTCATCACCTGTCCGGGGATGCCTTGCCCATTGTTTCCGACAAAAGTTTGCGGATATGGTTCCGAGGACGGGTCGTGATAGCTGCCTGTACCGTTGTCAACCCAGCCGTTTACATCGGAAGAATAGGTGTAATGTGGCGAGGGCGATGTGGAGTATTGGGGCTTGCCGTCTGGAAACTGGTCACTGACATAATCAATGAACCTCCCTGCGTCACGCGAACCGGCGGCGGCCACCATCTTGCCATTCTCCCATACGTTCTTGGCTTCATCAAGGACATAATCAACTCCATTGATGACATAATGGGCACCGTTGACGACGGATGGAGCGACTTTGCCCTTCACGAAGTCCGCGGCTTGGTCTGACGTGCCTTGCCCAAAGGCCACGTCGACGGCGGAAGAGACAACACCGGATTTCTCGTAGATGACATTGCCGTCCTTGTCATACATGACATTGCCATTTTCATCTCTTTTTGGCACCTTGTCACTAAGCACCTCGTTAGCAAGTCCAAACGCGCCCTTGCCTGTGGCGGAATGGTAAAGGAGGTAACCCGCGCCTAATACTCCCCAACCTGCGAGCTTGGGATGGGCCAAAGACCACTCGCCAACCTTATGGATAGTGGACTTGTCGGCTTCCTTCACGAGATTGGCAAACTCCATCTTATTACTTGTGACGGCTTCACTCAGCTTGGCTTCTTTCTCGGCAGCGTCGCTGAGAAGGCGCGTGCGCTCAGCGATGTCCTGTGGCCTCTCGCTCTTTATGCCATTGGCGGCCTTGCGCATCTCATCGATGGCCTTGCGCTGCTCCTCGAAACCTGCCTCCCGGCCTTGTATGGCCCTGAGCCTTGACTGTTGACCGGCATTCATCTTGTCAAACAACCTCTCGCTGACAGGATAGTTCTTGTTTGTGGTGGCGGCACGACGCACCTCGGCTGCTATCTCTTCAGCTGTCTTGGGTTTGACTGCGGTCTTCTCGACGGCTTTCTCAGCTGCCGCTTCTGCCGTTGCGCGCTCCGCGGCTTCCTTGGCATATACTTGCTTGGCGGCCTGTTTGGGCGTGATGAATCGCTTGGAGACAGTGTCATATATTGTCTTGCCTCGTTCTTTGGCTGATTTGGCAAAGCTTGAATCAAGGGCGTTCTCGACAAATCGCGACGAGCTTCCTTCACCAAGAGCACCATGCAATTTAAGCCATTCCGTCCAACGCGCAGTGGCTTTCTTGGCGGTTTTCTCAGCTGCCGCTTCTGTCGTAACACGCTCCGCAGATTCCCTGCCGGCTGCTTCCACAGCTTCGGTCGTTGCACGCTCCGCAGATTCCTTGCCAGCTGCTTCCACAGCTTCGGTCGTTGCACGCTCCGCAGATTCCCTGCCGGCTGCTTCCACAGCTTCTGTCATTGCACGCTCCGCAGATTCCCTGCCGGCTGCTTCCACAGCTTCGGTCGTTGCACG
>ERZ1031897.57-NODE-57-length-37182-cov-9.173809_pt1 | contig 37182 bp, 26 predicted proteins | sample MGYA00517881_ERZ1031897 | MGnify/ENA primary metagenome ERZ1031897 (study PRJEB33719, sample SAMN04261280) | wastewater metagenome | biome: rural village; feature: human; material: feces | host: Homo sapiens | place: El Salvador | collected 2013-01-07 ... | reverse complement strand
TCGAGAACGAATGAGTGGCCACCCATTGACTTATCGAATCCGCCATACACAAGAGGCTGCTTATTGTTAATCTGTTCGTAGATGATGCGCATCCACTCATTGTCAGAATAATCCTTCCTCACGATATATTTGGCATCCTCAATGCCATAGTAGCGTTGCAAGCCTTTAGCCACATTCTCGTGCAGGGCACCGCTACCGCCATCGGCTTCGCTGCCGTACTCCATACCAACCGCCACACCCAGGTCGTGCATTATGAGTGCCACGGCGTCGCCTTCTTCTACGGAGTACTTAGAATCGTAGGTCTCGAGCATTGCGTTCCAGTCGTACTTGCTCTTTTCGAAGTCTGCACTTATCTTCGTGCCCGACATATTGTTGGCAGGATAATAGATGGTGCGGCTGCCGATGCCATGCTCCGGTGCACGATGATAGCGAAGCACCTGAGCTGTCGACGTAGCGGCGCATCCCGTCAGTGTGCGTGTGCCGTTGGTGGCAGTAGGGCAGAGGTTGTTGTATGGCTTGTTCTGTCCCCAACGAGTCTCGCAAAGAGCTGCTACCGACTCGGCATAGCCATATCCGCTCGGCATCTTGTTCACAAGAGCCACTTTAGATGCCTTTGCGCGTGAGACCACCGCCTCGTTCACCATAGAAAGCCACCACTCAAAGTTGGGGTTGGTTGACTTCGGCTCGAACTTCGTGTCGCTATATCCTAATATGGCTGGTGAAGTGTCGTCGGTTGCTATAACTGCAAACCCATTGTCTTCAGAACCATATACCACATAGCCCTCTGACACTTTCAACTCCTTTATTGCTTTTGTGTCGATTGAGAACGATCTTCTTGCCGCTGCCTTCATTCTTGCGCTACCTAATAGCTTTATTGCCACGGCTTTCATCTGTGTCTTGGAGCGCGGCGCTGCAGAAGCGCCGGCTACAAGAAACATGAGGGCAAGAGGAACGAATGTGTATCTTTTATTAATGTTCATATCGTCTACTTGTCTACTTAACTATAACTTTCTTACCGTTTACGATGTACACTCCCTTCTTCATTGTTGAGAAGTTGCTTACGTTTGTAGCAACGCGTATGCCGTCGATGGTATACACATCGAAAGTCTTCTCGGCTTTGAATACGTCGCTGATGCCGGTTGTGGCGTCTGTAGCAATGGTAGCTTCCGACTCGCCGTCGAAATAAACCGCTGTTACACCGTAGACGTATTTAGTGTTGTTGTCGGCCGTTTTGTCAACAAACGTTGTCTGGTCTGACGGTACTGTGCCCACGAGGGTTCCATCACGATATATGCGATACAGTATCACGGTACCCGGACCGTAGGTGTAAGTAATGTCGTCAATCATGAATACGAAAGAGTTAGCTGCCACTGTATTATGGTTGATGGCAAAATACTTGCTGCCTGCTGGCAACTCTACGCTTACTTCCTCCCATTCGCCCTTCGATGTGGTGTGCGTCTCACCAATCTTTGTGAACGAAGCCTGCTTGCTATCTGTAGTAGAGTAGAGCACGTCGAAGGTCTCCGGATAATTAATCTTCTGGTCGGTATCGTTCTCGTTTTTCACCCAGAACGATATTGTCTGCTGCTCGCCAGACAATTCGGGCGAGAAGAGCCAGTTGTCCTGCGTCACGTCATTGCCTCCATCGTCGGCACGGTGGAAAGCGGCAAGATACTTACTTCCGGTGTGTGCCTTGAAGCCCGGAACCTGCTCGAGTTGCTCTTTAGAGAGCCATCTGTCGAGTGGGTCGGCAAGGGTGAATGCAAACGAAGTGCCCTGTGACGGATACTTCATCTTGAACGGACCGCCCGTCGTTCCCGTATTGTTTGCCACCGACTTCCAGTCGCCAAACAAATCGGTGCTCCATGACGTGTACGACTCGAAACTCTCTGTTGCAGTCTTCGATTCGGAATCAACCGCTGTCCATGCTACCTCCACTCCGTTCTCTGTCTTTGTGGCTGTAGCCGAGTCGGGGTGCGGCTTGGTTGATATCTCAAACTTAGTGGATGCTGATACCTCATTGTCATCGGTGTTCAGGTCGTTGCTGTATACCACGACGGCCTTTAGCTCTACACCCTCCTTGTCCTCAAGGATGCTGATAGGATACTCAAAGTTGAATGTCTCGAAATAGTAGGCCTTCAATGGTTCGGCAGGAGTCTTAGAGGCAATAAGTTTGTTGTTGGCATACAGCTCTACCTTATAGCCGCGCGCATCCTTCGAGCCGAAGTTGTTCACCGTGACCTTCACATTCTCCGTGTCGCCCTTTCTTGCTGTCTCCGGAGCTTCTATCTCTGCACTCAAATCGTAGGTGTATGTATCGCGTATGAACATACGGTCTATGTATACTACATTGCCGGTGTTGGCCTGCGCCACAAAATTGACAGACACGAAATCCTTATCTGCATAGTCGGCAAGCGAAATGGCAGAAGCGGTCCACTTACCTTCGTCCTTAGCTGCGTCAATATTTGCTACCTCTTCGGTCGTACCATCGGGCAACTCTACTTCAATCTTTATCTTGGCATTGCTGCCGGTTTCTGCCTTGTGGTAGAAGATGAGTTTCGGTTCGGCAGCGCCGGCGAGTGCTATCTTTCCGGTTCCGAGATAAGCCCAGTCGGTATCGGCCTCCGAAATCATGTGGAAGGCTCCGCCATCGTTGTCAACACAGTCGGGATAATTGTCGTCAATGGTCCAGAAATCTGACTTGCCCGTGCCGTACGTGGTCCACAAACGTCCGTGCAGAAGATTCTTAGCCACGCTCTCAGAGAACGGAAGATCGTAGGGCTTGCCGAGCATGATAGAAGGCAACGCCTTGTATGAGCTCTGTCCGTAATCGTTTTTGGCAGAAATCCAGAGTGTTTTAAGAACCTGTGCACCGGTGTTCGTAACCATTGGTATGTCTATTGTTGTTTGACCCTTAACCGAGTCCACTTTAGTATAAGTGGGATAATAGTCGGAACCGCCACGCTCTGCAATGACGTAGGTCACGTCTGAGAGGTCTACATATCCGTCGTAATTGCCGACATTCGACTCCTCCCATGTGAATGTCACCTTGTCGGGATGCTCTGCTGTGCGACGATTTTCGGGTTCCAGCGGCGATGTCTGTCCTACATATACAGCTACCGGCTTACAGTAGAAGCCCGCGCCCTGCTCGTTCACTGCTGCCACACTATAGATATTGATGCCGTTTGTTGCGGTATTGTCTGTGAATGTCACTATCGCACCAGGTTTGGCTGATGGTGCCTCTGCCACTACCTGGCCCGAACGGCGGATGAGAAACTTGGTTATATTCTCGAGGTTGCTGCCGTCGTAAGTCTTTTCTGGGGCCTTGAATGAGAGAGTGGCTTGCAGTGCTCCTTTCTCAGCGGCTACAACAGAAAGATTGCTAATGCTGTCGGGAGCGTTTAGCGAGATGCCCTCGCCAATAGTGATATCGTCGATTTTCAGACCTTGCTGTCCCTTACTGCTGATGTCGTGGAAGCCGATATACAACTCCTCGTCTTCTGTGGGCGTGAAGGTGGCTTTGCGCACCTCATAGTCGGAGAGCTCTATAGTCTCCTCGGGCAGCAGTGTCTCTGTCATGCCGGCAGCCGTTGCGCTTTTGCCATACTTCACCTCAAACTTCTGCGGATACCATTTTGACGTGCCCTTGACACGGAACGATAAATTGTATACGCTACCTGCTTTCACCTTCAGAGCCGGCAGTATAAGCCACTCGTCGGCATCTGCGTTCTCCGATTTTGCAGTAGTTGCACATGCGTCCTGATCGTTTGACCAGTTAGGCTCGTCCCAAGCCCATGTTACACCGTCGCCGTTGCCGTCGATTATTTCATAGAGCGCCATCTCCGAAGCATCGTCAAACGTACCATAGAAAGGTGGCGTGATGGCGTTGCCGAAAGCCACATAGTTGCTCACAACCTCATCGCCCTTCACTCCGCCGTTGACGGGTGTGATGCCATAGCCGTATACGGCCTTGTTGGCATCGGAAGGAAGCGTCTCTGTATAGGATGTGCCAGCGTAGCCTTCCTGCACAATCTTTCCTTCTGGGTATCTCACAATGTTATATTTGATGTCGCCCATATAACCTCCGTAGAGTCCTTCTGTAGGTGCGCTCCACGTGACGTTCACCTTGCCGTTCTGGTCGATGGTGGTTGTTACGTTCTGAGCCGGTTTCGGCTTGTCCATACCGACATACTTGCTGCCAAGAAGGCGTGGACTCTGTCCTGCTTCATTGGCAAGAGTGATGATGAAGTTCACGTTTCCGTTGTCTTTCAGCGTCACGCTCTGACATACCTTACTGCCTGCTGCCGCCTTACCCTCGGCAAGGGTGTCGGTGCCGTCGGTGATGGTATAGGTGATATCGCCGTTGAGTTCATCGCCGGCGAACGTCTTTGTGGGCACATCAAAACAAACATCGCCCGTGAGCGAGCCGTTCTTGAAGTCGAATGTAAGGTTCTCGGCAATGGCAGGTGCTCCGTCCTCGGCTGCAGGCTTCGGGATAGAGAGCATTGTTATCATGTTCTGACCCTCGAAATCGCCGACAAGCGACAGACTTGCGTCGGTGAGGTCTACGGTGTAGAGCGTCGACTTCTTGTCGGCCTCTACACAAGCCCAATAGAAGGTGTTGGTCTTTTGGTCTATCTCACCACTCTGGTAGTAGAAGCTACCATCGCTCTGCTTCAGTTGCTTGCCCGTTGAGCCTATATAGGTCTCTGCTGCCGTGCTGGTGTCTATCTTGTAGAGGTTGCCGTCGGTAGCTACACCATAAAGCACGCCCTGCTTGGTCACACCCATTGCCACATACGAGTGGCGCAAGTCGCCAATCTTGGTGCGCGTCATCTTCTCGTAGTCGACAATGCAAAGCTCGTCGCCGTTTCCTTCCGAATTGAGGAAGTCGCCATATACCGTCGTACCATCGGGCGCAATAGCCGTTTCGTTGGCTATGAACGATTTGTTGTCAATCGACTTTTCTGCAAGTTTCTCCCACGTGTCTGTGTTATACTTATAATAGTATATCATATCAACGCCCCAGAAGTTCTGATACATGATGAAGTAGAGATTGTTGCCAATCCATGCTCCACTGCCCGTAGCACGGAAGAAGTCGTCAACATACAGCTGCTTAACCTTTACGGGATCTTTAGCCATAAATTCATACCATCCGTAAGCGTAATAGTCTTGGCTGACACTGGCCCACCTGTTGTCGAAGAGCACATTGCCCCAAAGCTTCCGGCCATCCTCGGATGCCACACGCATAATTGTGTTGCTAATGCTTGGGGCAGATTGCTGTGTAGCTCTAACCTGAGCATTTGCACCACAGATTGCGAAGTTCGCTAACAGTGCAATTGCCCCGATTCTTGATAAAGTGTACTTTTTTCTCATATTTTTTTAATTGGTTATAGTGTACAAAGAGTTTTAGAAAAGAAATTCTATGCAAAGATACATTATTGATATTTAGGAATAAAAGGTTTGGCAGCCTTTCTTGCAAAGTGACACGCAAAATACCTATAACTTGTTAGTTGGTTTATGTCCAAATGAGCAAAAATTTATATAAATAGGTATCGTATCGTGCAATATGTTTGTTAAAGTTCTCGGTTCTTTAGTGTATACGTATCGGTTGTTTGTAGTGGGAACGTGCCACCGCTCGCGTCCGCCGTCCGATCGGATTGCGTCCGCCGTCCGATCGGATTGCGTTCGCCGTCCGATCAGATTGCGTACGCCGTCCGATCAGATTGCGTTCGGTGTCCGATCAGATTGCGTTCGGAGAACGATGACAAAGCGACGGCAACTGCAGCGTTAACACTGAAATGATTGTTTGCGGACACACGCTGCAAACTATCTAAAAGAACGTGAAAAAGCAGAAAAACTCGCGGTTTTATTTGGCTGATACGCCGAAATAGTCTATATTTGCGCTGTCTTAGTTACATAACGGCATTGACGTTAGACTGACGAAAGACAAACAATTTAAAAACGAAAGAATCTATTATCAACTAAAAAACCTTTTATACTATGAACGTAGAGAAAATCATGCATGATCTCGAGGCTAAGCACCCGGGAGAAGCCGAGTATTTGCAGGCAGTACGCGAAGTTCTTATCTCAATCGAGGACGTTTACAACCAGCACCCAGAGTTCGAAAAGGCTAAGCTTATCGAGCGCCTTGTAGAGCCGGAGCGCATCATCACTTTCCGTGTTCCTTGGACAGATGACAACGGTGAGGTACATGTAAACATCGGCTACCGCGTACAGTTCAACGGTGCCATTGGCCCGTACAAAGGCGGCTTGCGTTTCCACCCGTCAGTGAACCTCTCAATCCTGAAGTTCCTCGGTTTCGAGCAGACATTCAAGAACGCACTCACCACATTGCCTATGGGCGGTGGCAAGGGCGGTTCAGACTTCTCTATCCGCGGCCGTTCAGACGCAGAAGTTATGCGTTTCTGCCAGGCATTTATGACCGAACTCTATCGCCACATCGGTCCTGATGAGGACGTACCTGCAGGCGACATCGGCGTAGGCGGCAGAGAGATTGGCTATCTCTTCGGCATGTATAAGAAGCTCACACACCAGTATCAGGGCGTGCTCACAGGCAAGGGCCTTGAGTTTGGTGGTTCACGCATCCGTCCGGAGGCTACTGGTTTCGGCGCACTCTACTTCGTACAGCAGATGCTCGCAACACGCGGTCTCGACCTTAAGGACAAGACAATCGCTATCTCTGGCTTCGGCAACGTAGCTTGGGGCGCAGCCAAGAAGGCTACAGAGCTTGGTGGTAAGGTTATCACTATCTCTGGTCCTGACGGATACATATACGACGAAGCAGGCATCGCAGGCGACAAGATCGACTACATGCTCGAGCTCCGCTCTTCAGGCAACGATGTCTGCCAGCCGTACGAGGACGAGTTCCCAGGCTCTAAGTTCGTTGCAGGCAAGAAACCTTGGGAGGTTAAGGCCGACATCTACCTCACATGCGCTACACAGAACGAGCTCAATGGCGCCGACGCCGACATGATTCTCGCTCAGAAGCCGTTGTGCGTTGCCGAGGTTTCTAACATGGGCTGCACAGCTGAGGCTGTAGACAAGTTTGTTGCTGCTGAGCAGCTCTTCGCTCCTGGCAAGGCTGTCAACGCAGGTGGCGTAGCTACATCTGGTCTCGAGATGACTCAGAACTCTATACGTCTGAGCTGGAGCGAGAAGGAAGTAGACGAGAAGCTCCACTACATCATGCACTCTATCCACGAGCAGTGCGTGAAGTACGGCAAGCGTGCTGACGGCTACATCGACTATGTACGCGGCGCTAACATCGCTGGCTTCATGAAGGTAGCCAACGCTATGATGGCTCAGGGCATCGTATAATGCTCCCGACCGCCGCAAAAAACAATATGAATACGTGAAAATAAGAAATACAACATTAGTAATTCTTGCAACAATAAGCCTTGCCTATGTCTGCGCACAAACGCAGACAGGCAAGGCCTCGTTCTATTCTAAACGTGCCACTGGCTCTCGCACAAGCAGCGGAGAGCGCCTGCACCACGACAGTCTGACGTGCGCTCACCGCACCTATCCCTTCGGCACGCTGCTGCGCGTCACCAACGAGCGCAACGGCAAGCAGGTCATCGTGCGCGTCACCGACCGCGGTCCGCACGGACGCGGACGCATCATCGACCTCTCTTATCGCGCCGCCAGCGAACTCGGCATTATTGCGCAAGGCGTAGCCGTCGTGAAGGTGGAGCGCATACATACCTCCAAAATACCATTCAAGCCCGAAGACGCCCTGCCCGAAATCGACTTCGAAGTCACCGAATACACGCTGCCCGAAGACGGCGTGTTCCATTTCAACAACAATGATCAGCAGGTGCATGTAAAGAAGTTGCATACGCCTGACAAGAAGAAACAGTCTGTGGGCAAGAAGAAACAGACTACTCATAAGAAGCGTTCTAAGGGCAGGAAGTAGGGTGGAGCTTTTGCCACTCTTCAAGCAAAAGTCCTGCTATGTAGCCGTCGCTACGGCAGTGCATGTCAGCAATCCCCTCGCTGACCATTCTATATACATACGAGTCGTAGAAGAACTCCAAGGAGTTTTCTAAAGAAATTCCGCTCTGCTCGCTGAACAGTTTCACGATGCGGGCATATTTCATTTGAAGTATAGTCTTGTTTGCTTCCATTAGCTCATTTCATGCTAACGTTCCTCTTTTTTTCAGTATATCAATCAAATCGTTCATAATGTAGTCCTTGCTGAACGTGTGGAGCACATCGTAGCAAGGCAGAATATATCCGTCCAAGATGCCTGACGAACGAAGCATTTTGTAAACTTTGCTTGCGCTCATGTTAAGACGCTCGGAGAGATTGCCTACGCAATAAGTTATGAAATCCAGCTGATACTCTTGCATAAATTAAAATCTGTGTAGTATTATATTCGCAAATATACTTCTTTTTGACTAATCAGCCAACTTTTATTGCCGTTTTCTTATAATTCGTATGCTTTGTATTGCTATTTTTTCTAACTTTGTAATGCAAAGTATATTAACGTGTTAAAAACAAACTAATCATGTTCAAGCAAATCATAACCGCAATCTCGACTCGTTCCTGCAGCGTATGCTCCACATCCATGACATCTACCGACTCAAGAATCTCAACTACAAGGAGGATATTGAGGCGGCTGTGAAGAAATAGACAGCTATGCCGACGTTTCGATAAGGATAATTGACGATTTACAAACTGTAACAGAAGGCTTCTGCCTTCACCATAAACAATAGAGTTATGAAGAAATGTTTGATAATGCTTTTAGGTGGAGCGATAACGGTGAGCAGTTGCTCCACTGGCGCAGGCACGGGTGCCTACGCTGGCGGCTCAATGGGCTCGGTGCTCGGCTCCGCAATCGGCGGAATCGTAGGCGGACCGCGCGGACACGATATAGGTACGGTCATAGGTATGGCTACGGGTGCAGCAGCTGGTGCGGCTGTGGGCGACGCTGCCGAGAAGAAGCAGCGCCAGAGCGTGGGCGTGCCCACAGAAGAACAGCAGCAGCGCAGACCGTCTGAGCGCGAGATGCGTGCGCGCCGCAACCAGCGCATTCAGCGTGAGAAGGCTATGCAGCGTCAGCGTCAGCAGATGCAGCAGAACGATGCCGAATACGATGATGATGTGTACTTCGACGCGAAGAAGCCAAGAGAGATTGACGCGAAGAAGCTCAGAACTTACGAGGCTGAGGAGCCTGGGAAGCCAGAAAGACCTATGCCGTTCTACAATAACGAGGGCTTCCCGGAGGGTCAGCACTTCAAGTTGGAGCGCATACCGGGAAAACAAATCGACAACAATGTGCAGGAGGAACAGCCGCAGGAGAGCCGTCTTGACACTGATATCGTTGTCGATGAAACCAATTCAAGTGACGACAGCTTCGACTTTGAAAAGGGAGAATAATAAGAAGACTTGTAAAAAAGTAGCGGAGGCCGGAGACCTCCGCTACTTTTTTATTTCAGTACGAATACTTTAGTCTCGTGCGCAGCCACCGTACCCTTCCATTTGTTTGCACGTTGCGCAATGTTGCGGTGTTGCCAAACGTCGCGCACGGTGTACTTGCCGTTGAGTCCGACGGTGGCGAAGTTGAGGCTCACGCGCTGTGCTTCGTCCGACGGATTGAGGATAGCCACGGCGTGCGAACCGTCAGCCAGCGGTTTCACGTACACCTGCTGCGTCGGCTCGTTCACGATGCGCTCCGCAGCCTTGCCCAGAGCGTCCTGATTGATGGCAATAATCTCCTTGTTGAGCAGTATGCGGCGGTCGTCGTCGGTCACTTTGCGCAGGTCGTTGGTCATGGCGAGCACCGACGAGAGCATACACCACATGCTCATCTGCGTCTGATATTCGGTCTGAGTGCAGCCCACGCCGCCGAGATCACTCGACGGACCGCCCGTTCCGCGCAGACCAACCACGAGCATGTCCATGTCGGGCCATTGTCCTGGGCGGGCATGCTTGGCGAGTGGTGCCGTAATGTTGACGATGTCGAGGATGCCCATGCCGCCTTCCTTCACGATGTCCTTCCACATGTCGCGCACGTCGTAAGAAGTGCGCCAGAGCTGTCCGCCCACTTCCTCGCACCACTCCTCGCCTTGGCGCTGTCCCCATTCGCAGATGCCGAGCACGATGTCGCGGCCAGAGTTCTGCAGCGCGTTAGCCATTGTGCGGTAGCGCTGTCTTGCTGTGGCGCTGTCCTCAGGCGCGTTGCAGTAGTCGTACTTCAGATAGTCGATGCCCCACGAAGCGAAGGTGCTTGCGTCCTGCTCCTCGAAACCGAGGCTCGCTGTCCATCCGCCGCAGGTGAGTTGCGCTGCATCCGAGTAGATGCCGAGCTTCAGACCCTTAGAGTGGACATAGTCGGCGAGCGCTTTCATGCCCGACGGGAACTTCTCAGGGTCGGGAATGATGTTGTTCTGTCGGTCGCGTCCGCCCTGCCAGAGGTCGTCGATGAAGATATATTCGTAGCCGGCGTCGCGAAATCCGCCTTCGACCATAGCGTCCGCAGTCTCGCGGATGAGCTGTTCGTTGATGTTGCCCTGGAAGAGGTTCCATGTCATCCAGCCCATTGGCGGTTTCGGCGCAAGTTGTTTGCGTGGAGTGGTGGCGTTCTCAGCCGAAGCGAAGAGCGACGAGAGGCAGAGAGCTGCCGAGAGAATAAAAGATTTGTTCATAATGATTTGTTTATTGGTTGTTTGTTATTGAGATGTTGAGGTGTTGAGATGTTGAGATATGATGTTGAGGTGTTGAGATATGATGTTGAGGTGTTGAGATATGCATTGCTAATGTCAACACAACACCATCTCACCATCTCACCACCTTTATTGTACAAAGTTAGCAATAATTTCCGTTCGTTCTGTATAATGTCCCCGATTTTCTTTGCTCATTGAAACGTAAAGGTTAATTTTGCACGTAGCGGAGGTCTCCGGCCTCCGCAACACCAAGTGCATAGCGTGAAGAGTTGTATTCTAAACACGACAACTCGCTATAAAGTAATTAGTGTTATTGATTGCTGCGGAGGCCGGAGACCTCCGCTACGGAAATAGCTATGGAAAAGAAATATAGATTTGAAGTCTGCGCCAACGGCGTAGAGAGTTGTTTGGCAGCGCAGGAAGGCGGCGCCGACCGTGTAGAACTTTGCGCCGGCATACCCGAGGGCGGCACCACGCCGTCGTACGGCGAGATTAAGGTGGCGCGCCGCGTGCTCAGCACGACACGCCTGCACGTGATAATACGTCCGCGCGGCGGCGACTTCCTCTATACGCCGCTCGAAGTGGAGCGCATGCTGGAGGATATACGCATGTGCCGGGAGTTGGGCGTCGATGGTGTGGTGATAGGCTGTCTGTGTGCCGACGGATCGCTCGACATGGATGCCAACCGTCGCTTGGTTGAGGCTGCCCAGGGCATGTCCGTCACGTTCCACCGCGCCTTCGACCGCTGCAACGATCCGCGCCGCGCACTCGAACAACTCATCGAGCTCGGCGTCGACCGCGTCCTGACTTCGGGCCAGCAGCCCACAGCGCTCGAAGGTGCACCGTTGCTCGCCCAGCTGCACAAACTTGCTGCCGACCGCATCATCATTCTCGCCGGCTGCGGCGTGAACGAGCAGAACATAAAGCAGATACAGACTGAGACTGGCGTCTGCGAGTTCCACTTCTCTGCGCGCGTTCCCGTGAAGAGCCGCATGGAGTACATCAATCCCGACGTGTACATGGGTGCGAAGGACGCCGACGAAGGCACGCTGATGTACACTGCGGCTGAGCGCGTGCGCAATACCATCGCGCAGTTGCTGTAGAAAAAGTCTGGTATCTATCGCATACAACACTTTAAGAAACTTTCATGTGCCTTCAAGGGGGTGCACTTGTCTCAAGTGCATCAACCGAGCAAGAGGTGCACCAACCGAGCAAGAATTACACCGTTTACTTGGTTGTGCAGCAGAGACTGCTGCACCCCCTGAGAAAAGTGCATCAACCGAGCGAGATTTGCTGTCTCCTACAGATTTCACTTTAAACGGATTTAGGGTATATAATGAAAAACGGATTAAGCGGATTAATCAGACTCCTTCATTGTATAAGGAATCCGTTCAATCCGCTTAATCCGTTGTTGAATTATTCCGAGCAGTACAATCCGCTGTTAAATCATTCCAAGCAGACAGTCTGCTTAATCATTTGCCGCTTTATCCCAGCACCTCGATAGCCTTGCGCATGCGCTTCAGCGTCTCCTCCTTGCCGAGGAACGCCGAGATGTCGAACATGCCCGGACCCTTGCCGATGCCTACGAGCGTGAGTCGGAAGGCGTTCATAACGTCGCCGAGCTTGTAGCCCTTCTCCTCAATCCACTTCATCACTACCGGCTCTTGACCCTCTACCGAGAAGTCGTCGATGCCCTCGAGCACGTCAGCCAGTTCGCCCATCACCTTAGCCGAATCAGCCTTCCAGCGCTTCTTCACGGTCTTCTCGTCGTACTCCGTCGGAGCGATGAAGAAGAACGAGCAAAGCGGCCACAACTCCTTAACGAAGTTCACGCGGTCCTTCATCATAGCCACCACCTTAGTGATGCGCTCCATCGACTCGTCTACGCCGTTGTTAGCCACGATAGGCGCGAAGAGGTTAGCCACCTCCTCGTTCGACTTCTTCAGCATGTACTCGTGGTTGAACCAGATGCCCTTCTGATAGTCGAAGCGTGCGCCAGCCTTAGAGCACTTGTGGATGTCGAACGCCTGCACAAGCTCGTCAAGAGTGAAGAGCTCCTGCTCTGTGCCAGGATTCCAGCCGAGCAGCGCAAGGAAGTTGACGACTGCCTCGGGGAAGTATCCGCTCTCGCGGTAGCCTGAAGAAACGTCGCCCGTCTTTGGGTCGTGCCATTCGAGCGGGAACACTGGGAAGCCCAGTCGGTCGCCGTCGCGCTTAGAGAGCTTACCCTTGCCCTCCGGCTTCAGCAGCAGCGGCAGGTGAGCGAATTTAGGCATAGTGTCCTCCCAACCGAACGCGCGGTAGAGCAGAACGTGAAGCGGTGCGCTCGGCAGCCACTCCTCGCCGCGAATCACGTGCGTAATCTCCATGAGGTGGTCGTCCACGATGTTAGCCAAGTGGTATGTAGGCAGTTCGTCGGCGCTCTTGTAGAGCACCTTGTCGTCGAGGATGTCGCTCTTGATAACCACGTGACCGCGTATCATGTCGTCGATGTGCACCTCGATGCCCGGCTCTACCTTGAAGCGAACCACGTACTGCTCGCCGTCAGCGATGCGGCGCTCCACTTCCTCCTTCGGCAGAGTGAGCGAGTTGGTCATCTCGCCGCGTGTATGTGCGTCGTACTGGAAGTTCTGAATCTCGGCACGCTTAGCCTCAAGCTGTTCCGGCGTGTCGAAAGCGATGTAAGCCTTGTCGGCAGCCAGCAGCTGCTCTACATATTTCTTATATATGCTGCGGCGCTCGCTCTGTCGGTACGGACCATGCTCGCCGCCGAAGCTTACGCCCTCGTCGAACTTGATGCCGAGCCAGCGGAACGACTCGATGATATACTCCTCAGCGCCCGGTACGAAACGGTTGGAGTCGGTGTCCTCGATGCGGAATACGAGGTCGCCGCCGTGCTGGCGAGCGAAGAGATAGTTGTACAATGCTGTGCGCACGCCACCGATGTGCAGCGCTCCTGTTGGACTTGGTGCGAAACGCACCCTCACTTTTCTATCTGACATATTTTGTTTTGTTGTTTTGTTTTCAGTGCAAAGGTAGTGCAATTATTTCGTATTTTGTGATTTTTTTTGTAATATTGCAGTCGAAACCCCCAAACACGGCGGACTAACCCCCGCAGAACCTCTAAACAAACTGATTTATATGGACCGATTGAACCAACCAAAGCGAATTTTCTGGCGCAACATGCTCTCGCGAACGCTCCTTGTACTGGTCACCGTGACGCTCATCGTGTGGGCTCTGCCGCACAACGAACGCCAACGCTACAAGTACGATGTGGGCAAACCGTGGATGTACGGCTCGTTCATTGCCAAGTTCGACTTCCCCGTATACAAGACCGACGCCACCATAAAGGCGCAGGAAGACTCGCTGCTCGAGACCTACCAGCCCTACTACAACTACGACAAGCAGGTGGAGACGAAGATGGTGAGCCGATTCCTCGCCGACTATCGCAACGGCATACCCGGACTCTCGTCGCTCTACGTGAAGCTCATCGCCGACCGCCTGCACAAGCTCTATCAGCAGGGCATCATGGGCACGCCCGAATACAACGAGATATACCGCGACTCTACCACTGAGGTGCGCGTCGTACTCGGCAACAAGGCGCAGAGCATACGCCTCTCCGAGTTCTACTCTACGCTCTCGGCGTACGAGCAGCTCTTCGCAGACGACATCATCGCGCAGCAGCGACCGCTACTGCAGCGCTGCAACCTCAACAACTATATTGAGCCTAACCTCATATACGACAAGAGCCGCTCCGAGACCGAGCGCAACGACCTCCTCTCGTCGATACCGCCCGCAAGCGGAATGGTGATGAGCGGACAGAAAGTGATAGACCGCGGCGACATCGTCGACGAATATACCTACCGCGTGCTCGACTCCTTCGAGCGCGAGATGGAACGGCGCAGCGCTACGGACAGCGAAATGATGGTGATGCTCATCGGACAGATAGTGTTCGTGGCGCTCCTCGTCACGCTCTTCACCATCTACCTCGGACTCTTCCGACACGACTACTTCGCCAAACCGCGCTCCATCGCCATGCTCTACACGCTCATCACGCTCTTCCCGGTGCTCGTGTCGCTCATGGTGAGCCACAACTTCCTCAGCGTCTACATACTGCCGCTGGCTATGGCGCCGATGTTCGTGCGCGTCTTCATGGACTCGCGCACGGCGTTCGTCTGCCACGTCACGATGGTGCTCATCTGCACCGCCGCCGTGCGCTACCAGTACGAGTTCATCATCATACAGCTCGTAGCCGGACTCGTAGCCATCTACTCGCTGCGCGAACTCACACGCCGCGCACAAGTGTTCCGCACGGCGCTCTTCGTCACACTCGCCAGCGCCCTCGTCTACGTAGCCATGCAGATGATGCAGAGCAACGACCTCTCGCTCGTCGACACCGATATGTACTATCACCTCGTTGTCAACGGCATCTTCCTGCTGCTCTGCTATCCGCTCATGTACGTCGTCGAGAAGATGTTCGGATTCGTGTCGAGTGTTACGCTCTTCGAGCTGTCTAACACCAATCGCGGACTGCTCCGCGACCTCTCGGAGGTGGCTCCCGGCACGTTCCAGCACTCTATCACCGTCGGAAATCTCGCCGCCGAGATAGCCAACAAGATAGGCGCCAACTCGCTGCTCGTGCGTACCGGCGCACTCTATCACGACATCGGAAAGATGGAAGACCCCGTCTTCTTCACCGAGAACCAGGCAGGTGTCAATCCGCACGACAACATGTCGTACATCGAGAGCGCACGCGTCGTGATGCGCCACGTCACCGAAGGTGTGCGCATGGCGGAGAAAGCCAATCTTCCGGCGTTCATACGCGACTTCATCCTCACCCACCACGGACGCGGCGTGACGAAGTATTTCTACATCAAGTACAAGAACGAGCATCCCGACATCAACGTCGACATCGCGCAGTTCCAGTATCCCGGACCTAACCCGTTCACACGCGAGCAAGCCATTCTTATGATTGCCGACGGCGTGGAGGCAGCGTCGCGTTCTCTCTCCGAGTACACCGAGGAAAGCATCTCCGAACTCGTCAACCGCATCATCGACAGCGACGTAGCCGAAGGTTTCTTCAAGGAGTGTCCTATCACCTTCCGCGATCTCGCCCTCGCCAAGCTCGTACTCATCGAGCGCCTCAAGTCGATATACCACACCCGCATATCATATCCCGAAGCGAAGAAGTAATTAAGGAGGCTACGGTATTCTTGCCGTAGCCTTTAATTTTGAAATACAGACCATTATAAATACTTGCAATGCCTACGGATAGTCCGAATTCTCATACTATGAGTTTTGCCATACATCCTAAATATTTTTATTGAAACTTGCTGTAATTCAATAAAAAGCAGTAACTTTGCAACATTCTAAAAACCAATCTACAAATGAAAAAATTTACTTTGTTCTTTATCGCGCTTGTCGCTTGCTTCTTCGCAGGCGTAGAGTGCATTAGTGCAGCTACCGCAGGCGGCCTTAAGAAGGCTTCTCCGAAACTGCCTGAGTTTGTAACGTCGGGAGACGGCGGCACTTACTATTACGTTAAGTTCTTGCGTAACGAGAAGGTGATGTCTGTCAGCTCAGACAATTGTATCCGTCTCTACGCAGGCAGCGGCGAAAGCTCACAGCAGTGGCGTCTCGTCGGTTCGCAGGATAACTTCCAGTTCCAGAACAAGGACGGACAGTATATCATAGTAAGCTCGCAGAGCGTGTCGGCAACAGACGGCGGCGCAACAAACCCGAATCCGTTGCGTCCGAGCACATCAGAGCAGCCTGGTGGCTTCAAGCTTCAGATGGCTCCGAACACAGACAACGGCACCGGATGGGAGATTGTAGCCAACTCTAAGTCGGGCAACAACGTCGTTAACCTCTGGGGCGACCCGGGCAATGGCAACTCGATCGGCTTCTGGAAGACCAACGACCAGAACAACGTTGTGGTTTTCGTGAAGCCAGACTCTGACCTCGGTGCAGCCGACTACAAGACTGTAGGCTCAATGACATTCAAGCCCGAGAACAAGCTCACACTCTGGTACACCGAGCCGGCTACAACCGCACAGCTCTACAGCGGCGGCCAGGGCTATTCTAACTGGATGGAGTACGCATTGCCTATCGGCGACGGACAGTTCGGCGCTTGTCTCTTCGGCGGCGTATACAAAGACGAGATCCAGTTCAACGAGAAGACACTCTGGAGCGGTACACCTGCACGCTCTTCGCAGGGCGGCAAGGGCTACGGCAAGTACGAGAACTTCGGTTCTATCTACGCTAAGGACCTCAGTGGCGAATTCGGCCTCACAACCGACAAGGCAGCTTCAGACTATGTACGTTTGCTCGACCTCACAACCGCAACCGGCAAGACCATGTTCAAGTCGGCAGCAGGCGTTGAGTACACACGCGAGTATATCGCATCTAACCCGGCACGCGTCGTTGTGGCTCACTACACAGCAAGCAAGGGCGGCAAGCTTAGCTTCCGCTTCACAATGGCCCCAGGCTCTATCACAGCCGACCCGACATACGCTGACGGCGAGGGCACATTCAGCGGCAAACTCGAGACCATCAGCTACAACGCCCGCATGAAGGTGATACCGACTGGCGGCACAATGACAACAGACGAGGAAGGCATCGAGGTGATTGGCGCTGACGAAATCATGGTTGTGCTCGGCGGCGGCACCGACTTCGACGCTTACGAGAGCACATATACCAAGAACACATCGGCTTTGGCTCAGACTATAGCCGACCGCGTTGCAGCAGCTGCCGAGAAGTCGTGGGCTGATCTCTACGCAGAGCACGTAGCCGACTATCAGAGCTTCTTCGGACGTTGCGACTTCGACCTCGCAGGCACAAAGAACGAGATGACAACCAACCGTCTCATCGACTCATACAACGGTGGTCGTGGCGCTGACGCACTCATGCTCGAGCAGCTCTACTTCGCATACGGTCGCTATCTCGAGATTTCTTCTTCACGCGGTGTCGACTCTCCGTCTAACCTCCAGGGCATCTGGAACAACATCAACGGTGTAGCATGGAACTCTGATATCCACTCTAACATCAACGTTCAGATGAACTACTGGCCGGCTGAGCCTACAAACCTCAGCGAGATGCACATGCCGTTCCTCAACTATATCTGGGCTATGGCAGAGAAGCAGCCGCAGTGGAAGCAGTGGGCAAAGCTGCAGGGTCAAGACCGCGGTTGGACTTGCTTCACCGAGAACAATATCTTCGGCGGCGTAAGCGCATTCAAGAACAACTACGTTATCGCTAACGCTTGGTACGCTACACACCTCTGGCAGCACTACCGCTACACACTCGACCGCGAGTATCTGAAGCGCGTGTTCCCCGCAATGCTTTCAGCTTCGCAGTTCTGGATGGACCGCCTCAAGCTGGCTTCTGACGGCACATACGAGTGCCCGAACGAGTGGTCGCCTGAGCACGGACCAGAGTCGGAGAACGGCGTTGCACACGCACAGCAGCTCGTATACGACCTCTTCAGCAACACTCTCGCTGCCATCGACGTGCTCGGTGACGACGCAGAAGTATCGGCTACAGACCTCGGCATACTCAGAGACCGCTTCGCTAAGCTCGACAAGGGTCTTGCTACAGAGAACTATACCGGCTACTTCGGCACAGCTATTCCTACTGGTTCTAAGATTCTGCGCGAATGGAAGTACAGCCCATACACAAGAGGTGAGAACGGCCACCGCCACATGTCGCACCTTATGTGCCTCTATCCGTTCTCTCAGATTGAGCCGGGCACAGAGCTGTTCGACGCAGCTGTCAACTCTATGAAGCTCCGTGGCGACGGTGCTACCGGCTGGTCAATGGGTTGGAAGATGAACCTTTGGGCACGTGCCCTCGACGGCGACCACGCTCGCAAGATTCTGAACAACGCACTGGCTCACAGCAACGGCGGCGCAGGCGTATTCTACAACCTCTTCGACTCGCACGCTCCGTTCCAGATCGACGGCAACTTCGGTGCTTGCGCCGGTATCGCAGAGATGATTATGCAGAGCAACTCTGGTCTTATCCGCATCTTGCCGGCTCTTCCGTCGGCTTGGACTGAGGGACACATGCACGGCATGAAGGCTGTAGGCGACGTTACAGTTAGCATCGACTGGAAGAACGGCGAGGCTACACGCGTTGAGCTCACAAACAACCAGGGTCAGACAATGCGCGTTCACTACAAGAACCTCGCAAACGCTAAGGTATACGTAGACAACGTGCTCACAGAAGTGGCTGTTAAGGACAACGTAGCTACACTCACCGGCGCTAACGGCTCGGTAGTAGTGCTCGACTTCGACGGTTCGTTCACTCCGACCGGCATCGACGCTGTGAAGACCGAGGCTGCTCACGACGGCTATATATATAATGTAAGCGGTCAGCGCGTCAACGACTCATACAAGGGTCTTATCATCAAGAATGGCAAGAATATGTTGAAGAAGTAATATTTTTTATGTTTTACTTGCTTCGTTTATTATTTTTGGATATTTTTGCAGTCCGAACTTGAATATTACATTCAACGTAGACGAAACATATATACAACAACCGAAGAAGATGAAAGAGATATCCGGCGTGAATTCAGATACGTTCACGATTCTTATTGTAGACGACATCGCCTTGAACCTGCTTTTGCTCGACAAGATGCTTAAGCCGTTCGATTTTCAGATTGTAAAGGCTGCCAACGGCCGTGAGGCGTTGGAGACCATTCAGTCGCGCATAGGCACGCCGGACAGCATCGACCTCGCTATAGTAGACCTCATGATGCCCGACATCGACGGCTTCAAGGTGATAGAGCACGTGCGCAACGGCTGCGACAACGCGGAGTTCCGCATTCCGGCGCAGAGCAAGAGCGATCTTCCGATACTGATTCTCTCGGGCATGAACTTCGGCGAGGACATAGAACGCGGACTTGCGTTAGGCGCCAACCAGTTCATCACGAAGCCTATCGTGATGACACAGCTCTACAGCATCATCGTGGAGGAGCTTACGAAGAAGGTAGAAGCAATGAAGTAGCTTGACGTGAAGTTAAAGTAGCAACTTGATTTATCTATTATATATACGAAGCGGGGGACAATTTGCGTAAGCGAATTGTCCCCCATACTTATATAGAAGAATTTATTTGCGCAGAGCCATGTCGCCACCAAGGCGTGAGGCTCTGCTTTTTTTATTATTGGCTATGTAACTTAAGCTATCTGTTGAGTCGGTTTAGAACGTGATGTTCACACCGGCTGCAAACGCGCTGTTGTTACGCGTGTAATCAGAGTTGTATGTGTTAGACACGCCCGGAGCGAGTGTCACGGTCTCCGAAGTCTTCACGTGGTCGTAGAATGTGTGGAAGTAAGCCACGGTGAAGTCGAGCTTCTTTGTGATGTGGTAAACGCCGCCCAAGCCGACAGAGTTAGAACCTACAACGAACGACTTGTCGTCCATGTACTCGTCTGTAAGACCGTAGTTGGTGTTCTGCCAACCGGTGCTGACCGTGATCTTCTTGTTCACGTCGTACTCAACGCCGGCGTTGAACTCGAGTGTGCCGCGCTTCTTGAGCAGCTTGTTGCGGTTGTTGTAAGAAGTGGCGTTATAGTCGTCGAACCAGTGGAAGCCCACGTTGATGCGCAGCTCGTCGATAGGACTGTAGCCCACGCCCACGGTGAGCAGAGACGGTATGTCACCAGCAATCTTCTTGCCGTCGGCGTACTCGCCGATAGCCTTGTCGATTTTCGAGTCGAACTGCTGCTTCAGACCTGCTGTTGTAGCCTTAACGGTCTGGTCTTCGAGCACCGCAGTAGAAGTCAGCTCAGCCTTGATGATAGCCTGCTCCTGCGGCAGACCAGCCTGCATGAACTTAGCGGTGAGAACCTTGTTCATCTGATTCTTCAGGTTGTCGTCGAGGTTACCGATAGACGGCAACTGGTTGACCGACTTGTTCTTCAGACGCATACGAGTCTTGAACTCGTACTTAGCCGAGAAGTTCCAGCGTCCGGTCTTATAGTCGACAGCCAACATTGGTGTGAAGCCGATGCCGCTCTGGTCGCAGCTCAGCTCGATGTTAGCCGAGTTCTCCTTTGATGGGTCGAGCACCTGGTAGAGCGGCATATTGCCCACCTTGATGTCCTCAACGTATCCGTAGTAGTTGCAGGTAGCGTAGATGCCGCGCAAGCCGGCGTAAACGCTGAAGTTATCTGTCACCTTGTAAGCTGCACCAGCCGAAAGACCGAAGTAATACTGACGGCCATGCATGTAGCTGTTGAAGCTGTACGAGCCCTTCTTGCCGAAAGCCTTGTCAGATGTGAACATCGGGATGAACTTGGTAGGGTCCTGTGGGTATCCCGGAACCAGAATCGTGTTTGCAGCGTTGTCTACAGCGCGAGCCAGTCCGATTGCGCCCATAGCAGTCTCGCTCACAATCTTCTCGAACGAGCCGAGTCCGTTGTCGAACGTACACTTACCGCCGCCGCCAGTCAGCGCGAAGTTGCCCTGGAACGACCATCTGCCCTTGTTATAAGCATACTGGAAAGAAGGAATAACCGGCGCGACAGCCTTTCCCTTGAAGTCGCGTGGAGTAGTAGGATTGTTCACGTTTTTTGTGAACAGCTTGTAGTCGTTATTGATTGTACGTGTCTGCCAAGCTGCCTGCCAGTTGATAGCGAGGTGGCTTCCTTCGCCCATAAATACAACACCTGCTGGGTTATAATACACACCATCAATACCAATAGAAGCCTCGCGGCTCATCATACGATTGAATGCGACGTGCTGGTTGGTGTTAGTGAGAAGACCGCCCGCAAAAGTCGCGCTGCTTGAGGCAATCGCTGCTGTCAAGCATACTGTTTTAAACTTGTTTATCATAATTATCTTGAATAATTGGTTGCAAAGTTAGCTGAATTGTTCTAAACTTCGGCTATATCATGGTTTATTTTAATAACTATTAACGCTTAGAGGCTCAACTTTGCGTGTGTGTACATTATAATTTTGGTGCACTTCTTGCTCTAGCAAGCGGCAAAGCCGAGCGGAGACAAGTGCACCCCCTGAGACGGTTGAACTTTGCGTGTGTGTATGTTATGCTTTTGTCATCGTTCGCGTTCGCCGTCCGATCAGATTGCGTCCGCCGTCCGATCAGATTGCGTTCGGTGTCTGATCAGATTGCGTTCGGTGTCCGATTGGATTGCGTTCGGTGCACGATGAAAAGAGTAGGGGGTGAGCCTCATAGTAGCGGAGGTCTCCGGCCTCCGCAGCACCAAGTCAGATAGTATTTCCCTGCCCCAAGTCAGATAGTATCTATCTACCACAAGTCAGATAGTATTCCGGAATAAACAGCTTGATGCTGCGGAGGCCGGAGACCTCCGCTACTATGTGCTGCTACAGAGGCCGGAGACCTCCGCTACTAGATGTCCAAAACGATAAAAAACGTTTAAATGCGTGCGGCTATAGCCTCAGTCTTGAAAAAAAAGAGTAACTTTGCAGCATAGTACTATTTATACGTATATATTCATTAACAGCAAATTAAGATCAAGACCAATTCCTTGCGACGCGTGGATGCGCCGTCGGGAGTGTCACCCCTTTTGTTTAAACAGAAAGAAATATGCACAAAGCAGGATTTGTAAACATAGTGGGCAATCCTAATGTGGGCAAGTCGACGCTGATGAACCAGCTTGTCGGCGAGCGCATCAGCATTGCCACGTTCAAGGCGCAGACCACGCGCCACCGCATCATGGGCATCGTCAACGAGGATGACGCGCAGATCGTATTCTCTGACACGCCCGGCGTACTCAAACCAAACTATAAGCTCCAGGAGTCGATGCTCGCATTCTCGGAGTCGGCGTTGCAGGATGCCGACGTGCTGCTCTACGTCACCGACGTCGTGGAGAACCCCGAGAAGAACCAGGACTTCCTCGACAAGGTGAAGCGCATGACAATACCCGTGCTGCTGCTCATCAACAAGATTGACCAGAGCGACCAGAAGACGCTCGGCGACACCGTTGAGCGCTGGCACTCGCTGCTGCCCAATGCCGAGATTCTCCCCATCTCGGCTAAGAACAAGTTCGGCGTCGACATGCTCATGCGCCGCATCAAGGAGTTGCTGCCCGACTCGCCGCCGTTCTTCGACAAGGACCAGCTCACGGACAAGCCCGCACGCTTCTTCGTCTCGGAGATTATCCGCGAGAAGATTCTGCTTTACTACGACAAGGAGATTCCGTACTCGGTAGAGGTGAAGGTGGAGTCGTTCAAGGAGACCGACAAGCACATCGACATACACGCCGTGATATACGTGGAGCGCGACTCGCAGAAGGGCATCATCATCGGACACCAGGGCGTGGCGCTGAAGAAGATGTCGACCGAGGCACGCAAGTCGCTCGAGAAGTTCTTCGGCAAGAGCGTATACCTCCACACCTTCGTGAAGGTGGACAAGGACTGGCGCAGCTCGCAGCGCGAACTCGACAACTTCGGATATAACCCGGAATAAGAGTTTTGAATTTTGAGTTTTGAATTTTGAATTTTGAGTTTTGAATTATCGGCTGCGCCGATTTTGAGTTGTTCAATTTTGAATTATGAATTCGCAACTCATAATTCTCAACTCCTAACTCGTAAATCTCAATTCAAAATTCATAAATTCAAAATGCGCGAAGCGCACAATTCAAAACTCAAAACTCAAAACTCAAAATTGCGACAGCTCGCTGTCGCTTCCCCCTGAATAGCAAAGAGGGGACACTCTCGTCAGACTGGCGAGGGCCGGAGTAGGGTCAGCTTCGGAAAATCGTTAACAAGGATGCAGAGACCACATCCTACAAGCCTCCGTGAGATGCGGAGGAAAGAATGACTAAAAGAATATGGCAAATTTAGTGGCAATAGTGGGACGCCCGAACGTGGGCAAGTCTACACTGTTCAACCGCCTGACCAAGACACGTCAGGCTATCGTTAGCGACACCGCAGGCACCACACGCGACCGCCAGTACGGCAAGTGCGAGTGGAACGGACGCGAGTTATCTGTAGTAGACACCGGCGGATGGGTCGTGAATAGCGACGACATCTTCGAGGATGCCATCCGCAAGCAGGTTATCGTGGCAACCGAGGAGGCCGACGTGGTGCTCTTCGTCGTTGACGTGCAGACCGGACTCACCGACTGGGACCAGGACGTGGCTACAATCCTCCGCCGCACCAAGCTCCCCGTGATTCTCGTGGCTAACAAGACCGACAACAACGACCAGATATACGACGCGGCTGAGTTCTACGCACTCGGACTCGGCGAGCCGCAGTGCATCTCGTCGGCAACCGGTAGCGGCACGGGCGACCTGCTCGACCTCGTGCTCACAAAGCTCAAACCCGAAGTGAAGGAAGACGTAGAGGACGGCATACCACGCTTCGCCGTAGTAGGACGCCCGAACGCCGGCAAGAGCTCTATCATCAACGCCTTCATCGGCGAAGACCGCAACATCGTGACCGAGATAGCCGGCACCACACGCGACTCTATCTACACACGCTACGACAAGTTCGGCTTCGACTTCTACCTCGTAGATACAGCCGGCATCCGCCGCAAGAACAAGGTGTCGGAAGACCTGGAGTTCTACTCGGTGATGCGCTCCATCCGCGCCATCGAGAACTCCGATGTCTGCATCCTCATGCTCGACGCAACACGCGGCATCGAGGCGCAGGACATGAACATCTTCCAGCTCATACAGCGCAACAACAAGTCGCTCGTAGTGGTAGTGAACAAGTGGGACCTCGTGGAGAACAAGGACCAGGCAGTCATCAAGACCTTCGAGAACGCCATCCGTCAGCGCATGGCTCCGTTCGTCGACTTCCCTATCATCTTCGCCTCGGCGCTCACCAAGCAGCGCATCTTCAAGGTGCTCGAGACAGCCAAGGAGGTGTACCTCAACCGCAAGGCGCACGTGGGCACATCGAAGCTCAACGAGGTGATGCTACCGCTCATCGAGGCTTACCCGCCACCATCAACAAAGGGCAAGTACATCAAGATAAAGTACTGCACGCAGCTGCCTAACACGCAGATTCCGTCGTTCGTGTTCTACGCCAACCTGCCGCAGTATATCAAGGAGCCGTACCGCCGCTTCCTCGAGAACAAGATTCGCGAAAACTGGTCGATGCACGGCTGCCCGATAAACATCTTTATCCGACAGAAGTAACTTAAGGGGGTGCAGTTGTCTCAACTGCACCAACCTATCTGCACCAATCTAACTGGTTGGTGCACTTGAGACAAGTGCACCCCCTATTTGCACCCCCTATTTGCACCAACCTATTTGCACCAATCTAACTGGTTGGTGCACTTGAGACAAGTGCACCCCCTATTTACACCCCCTATTTGCACCCCTATTTACACCAATCTATGCGACACATTATATATTTAATAACAACCTTGTGCTGTCTGGCCCTCGTCTCCTGCGGCAAGCAGTCTGCTGCCGTCAGTCCCGACGAGATGGCGTCGCGTGCCGCCAAGGTCTACTACGACTATCTGCTTCACGGCGACTGCGCGGCATACGTCGACGGCTTCTACCGCCCCGACAGCATACCCGAGAGCTACCGCGAGCAACTCATCGTGAGCGCAAAGCAGTATGTAGGGCAGATGAAGACCGACCACCAAGGACTCGTGAGCGTTGAGGCTGCCGGAGCACGCACCGACACCGCGAAGCACGTGGGCGAGGCGTACCTCATGCTCGGCTTCGGCGACAAGACTAAAGAGGAGATCGTTGTGCCACTCGTGCTGCACAACGGCAACTGGATGCTAAGATAATGATATATGTATAAACCACTTGCGTGTGGGGTATAAACAAAAAAAAGAGCCATGTTGCATCAACTGCGACATGGCTTTTCAATTAATAGTAAAGTGATGACTATCAGTTTTTCTTATTCTTTGAGAAGGTAATTATTAGGTGATTGTTTAAAAGGTACTTATCTGCTCGCTTCGTCCTGTAAAAGAACCGCTCGCAGACGGTTTGTGTCTTATGGTTTTGGTAGGTTGTTATGTACTGATGATAATTTTCGTGTGCAAAGATAGTTTTATTTTCCAATATGGCAAAATTATCTGGCACTTTTATTTCAATTTAAGCGATATTTGTTTAAAATTCGCAATTATTCTGTCTTTTTTCTGTTTTTTACAGGAAATATTGAGCCAAATCAATATGTTATTAAAATAATTATCCGTACTTTTGTATTACACCCGAAAACGGTTGAAATCCAATCACCACCTCACCATAACACCACCTCACCATAACAAATCTCACCATCTCACCATCTCACCATCTCACCACCATCTATGTCTACAATATCTCCCTTTGCGCGTCCGCTCTACGTGATGCTCAAGCCCGTAGGCGCAGCCTGCAACCTGCGCTGCGAATACTGCTACTATCTTGAGAAGTCGAACCTCTACCGCGATGCGCAGAAGCGCGTGCTCTCGGAGGAGATGCTCGAGCAGTTCACCAAGGAATACATTGAGGCGCAGACCTCGCCCGACATCCTCTTCACATGGCATGGCGGCGAACCGCTCATGCGTCCGCTCTCGTTCTACCGGAAGGCTGTGGAGCTGCAGCGCAAGTACGGTGCGGGCAGACGCATATCCAACTCGATACAGACCAATGGCACGCTGCTCAACGACGAGTGGTGTCGCTTCCTGCGCGATAACAACTGGCTCGTCGGAATATCCATCGACGGACCGCAGGAGTTTCACGACGAGTTTCGCCGCACCGCCTCGGGCGCACAGACATGGCAGAAGGTGATGCACGGCATACGCCTGTTGAAGAAGCACGGCGTGGAGTGGAACGCTATGGCGGTGGTGAACGACTTCAACTCCGACTATCCGCTCGACTTCTACCGCTTCTTTAAGGAGAACGGATGCCAGTTCCTGCAGTTCACGCCTATCGTTGAGCGCATCGTGAAGCACGCCGACGGACGCCATCTCGCCACGATCACCGACCCGGCAGACGCGCCGCTCTCCGACATGAGCGTCACGCCGGAACAGTGGGGACGCTTCCTCTGCACCATCTTCGACGAGTGGGTGCGCCACGACGTGGGCAAGATATACGTGGAGCTGTTCGACTGCATGCTTGCTAACTGGGTGGGCGTGACGCCCGGCATCTGCATGTACGCCAAGGAGTGCGGACACGCCGGCGTGATGGAGTTCAACGGCGACGTCTACTCCTGCGACCACTTCGTGTTCCCCGAATACCGACTGGGCAACATACGCCAGAAAACCATCACCGAGATGCTCTACGGCGAGCAGCAGCAGCGCTTCAGCGAGCTGAAACACAAGTCGCTGCCGCAGGAGTGCAAGGAATGTCGCTGGGAGTTTGCCTGCCACGGCGAGTGTCCGAAGAACCGTTTCATAAAAGACCGTTATGGCAACCCCGGCAAGAACTATCTCTGCCGCGGCTACCAGCAGTTCTTCGAGCACGTAGCGCCCTACATGGAGTACATGAAGAACGAATATCTCAACCAGCGTCCGCCTGCGAACGTGATGGATAGGGTAGACGAGATAGCAAAAAAATAGCGGAGGCCGGAGACCTCCGCTACTAATATAATTGTGTAGTTAGAGCTGCTTGAGCTTGTTCATTTCCACTTCCTTCACACGCTTGAAGAGGTCGGAAGCAAAGACGAGGTCGTTGAGCTTCTCGTTCGTGGCGCCCATCACGTCGTCCTTCGTGCCCTGCCACTCGTTGTTGCCCTGGTAGATGAAGAGAATGTTCTCGCCGATGCCCATCACCGAGTTCATGTCGTGCGTGTTGATGATGGTCGTGATGTTATACTCCTTCGTGATAGACGAGAGCAGCTGGTCGATAACGAGCGACGTGTGCGGGTCGAGACCCGAGTTAGGCTCGTCGCAGAACAGATACTTCGGGTTGAGCACGATGGCGCGCGCTATAGCCACACGCTTCTGCATGCCGCCCGAGATCTCACCCGGATACTTCAGCTGTGCGTCGCCAAGATTCACTCGGTCGAGACACTCCTGGGCGCGGCGCACGCGGTCGCGGTAGTTCATTGAAGAGAACATGTCGAGCGGGAACATCACGTTCTCCAGCACGTTGAGCGAGTCGAAGAGCGCAGCGCTTTGGAATATCATGCCCATTTCGCGGCGCATGAATACCTTCTCCTGCTTTGTCATCGCCACGAAGTTGCGTCCGTCGTAGAGCACCTCGCCGCTTGTAGGCGTGAGCAGTCCCACGAGGTTCTTCATCAGCACGGTCTTTCCCGAACCGCTCTGTCCGATGATGAGGTTCGTCTTGCCGTCCTCGAAGACGGCGTTGATGTCTTTCAGCACTTCCTTGTCGCCGAATGACTTATATAAGTGTTTTACTTCTATCATATAGTGTTGAGATGTTGTAATGTTGAGATGTTGAGATGTTGAGGTGTTGAGATGTTGAGATGTTGAGGTGTTGAGATATGTTGTTGATATAGTAATGTCAACATCTCACCATCTCACCACAACAACTTCATTTCATCTCACCATCTCACCACAACAACTTCATTTTGCTTAGCTGAGCAGTTGAGTGAGGAATACGTCCGAGAACAATATCAATACACTTGAGCAGACCACAGCGTCGGTACTCGCTTTGCCTACTTCCACCGAACCGCCTTCGACTGTGTAGCCGAAGAAGCTCGACACGCTCGAGATGATGAACGCGAAGACAAGACTCTTGATGATACTCATCCACATGAACCACGCATTGAACGAGTGCTGCAGACCCAGCGTCAGGTCTTCGGGCGAGAGGATGTGTCCGATGTACGCCGTGCCGTAGGCACCGAGAATACCCGTGGCTGAAGAGAAGATGACGAGGAACGGCATCAGCGTCACCAGTCCCAGTATCTTCGGCAGGATGAGATAGTTGGCGGAGTTGACGCCCATTATCTCCAATGCGTCAATCTGCTGCGTCACGCGCATCGTGCCCAGCTCCGAGGCGATGTTGGAGCCTACCTTGCCGGCAAGAATAAGACACATGATGCTCGAAGAGAACTCCAAGAGCAGAATCTCGCGCGTGGTGTATCCCGACACCCATCGCGGCATCCACGGACTCTGGATGTTCAGCTTCATCTGGATGCAGATTACGGCACCGATGAAGAACGAGATGAGCAGCACGATGCCTATGGAGTCGACGCCGAGCGCAGACATCTCTTTTACGTACTGCTTCAGAAACATGCGCATACGCTCTGGTCGCGCGAAGGAACGGCCCATCAGCATGATGTAGCGCCCCAGTGTGTTTAAGTATTTTAATATCAACATAGTTGCGTTCGCTTTATATAATATTGTATTAACGATGCAAAAGTAGCAATAAAAAGATAAAAACTCGGCATTGTGCATAAGTTTTTATGTTTTATTTGTGGGTTTTCTATCAATTTGCACTACCTTTGTAGAGTAAATAATAACAAGAACATGAGTGAAATCGACATAAAGAATGGTCAGGCGGCAGAAGCTGCTGCAGAGGACAAGCCCCACTGCATGGTGCTGCGCACCGAAGGACTGGTGAAACGATACGGAAAGCGTACCGTTGTCAACGACGTGTCTATCAACGTGAAGCAGGGCGAAATCGTAGGTCTGCTCGGACCGAACGGCGCCGGTAAGACAACGTCGTTCTACATGACCACCGGACTTATCGTGCCCAACGACGGCCACATCTATCTCGACGACAAGGATATAACCGACTATCCCGTTTACAAGCGAGCACGCGCCGGCATCGGCTATCTGCCGCAGGAGGCGAGCGTGTTCCGCAAGCTGAGCGTGGAGGACAACATCATGGCGGTGCTCGAGATGACAAAGCTCACGCACCATCAGCAGCTTGAGAAACTCGAAGCGCTCATTGCCGACTTCAACCTCGGAAAGGTGCGCAAGAACATGGGCGACCAGCTCTCCGGCGGCGAGCGCCGACGCACCGAGATCGCTCGCTGTCTCGCCATCGACCCGAAGTTCATCATGCTCGACGAGCCTTTCGCTGGCGTCGACCCTATCGCCGTAGAGGAGATACAGCACGTGGTGTGGCGACTGAAGTACCGCAACATCGGTATTCTCATTACCGACCATAACGTGCAGGAGACGCTCACCATCACCGACCGCGCATATCTGCTCTTCGAAGGACGCATCCTCTTCCAGGGCAACCCCGAGGAACTGGCGCAGAACCGCATTGTGCGCGAGAAGTATCTCGGTTCGCAGTTCGAACTGAAGAAGAAAGACTTCCAGCTCGTGGACGAACAGAAGCGTAAGCGCGACCGCGACCGCGAACTGCAAGGATAAGCAGCCGGCGTGGCGACTCACGCTACACGCATTTTTCAACAGTAAATAGACAAGAACTTTAAGGCATAACCAATAGACATGAAGATATTATTCGTTTCTGATATTCACGGTTGTCTGCCAACGCTGCAGCAAGTGCTCAGCTTCTACGACCGCGAACACTATGACATGCTCTGCATTCTGGGCGACATACTCAACTACGGACCGCGCAACCGCATTCCCGAAGGCATCGACCCGAAAGGCATCGTCGAACTGCTTAACGCTCGCAAGCACAACATCGTAGCCGTGCGCGGCAATTGCGACGCAGAGGTAGACCAGATGCTGCTCCAATTCCCGATAATGGCAGACTACGCTCTCGTTGTAGACGGCACACAGCGCTTCTTCCTCACACACGGACACGTATACAACGAGCAGAACCGCCCAACGCTGAAGCACGACATATTCATCTACGGACACACCCATCTCTGGAAGCTCGAAGAGACGGAGCAGGGCGACGTGGTGTGCAATCTCGGCTCTATCACCTTCCCCAAAGGCGGCAACGAACCCACTTTCGCCACCTACGACGACGGCGTGATGCGCGTGCGCAGAATGGACGGAACCGTGCTGCGGGAGCTTGTTAAAAAAATAAATTTTTGACCTTTATATTCTCTATTTACATTATTAATGTGTAATTTTGCACTTCCGTGGAATATAATAAGTAAAAACAATAAATACAAAAAACAGAAAAATGAACATTTCATTTGAAAATCCCGACAAAGTGAATGGTCTGTTGACTATCACAGTCGAAGAGTCAGATTTCCAGGACTCTGTCGAGAAGACACTTAAGGACTACCGCAAGAAGGCTAACATCCCTGGCTTCCGCCCGGGTCAGGCTCCTATGGGTCTCATCAAGCGCCAGTTCGGTGCATCTGTACGCTACGACGCTGTTAACAAGTTCGTAGGCGAGCAGCTCTACAAATACATCAAGGACAACAATATCCAGATGCTCGGCGAGCCTCTGCCTTCTGACAAGCAGGAGACTCCGGCTGACATCGAGAAGCCGGCTCCTTACACATTCGTATTCGACATCGCTGTTGCTCCGGAGTTCACAATCAACCTCGACGGTCGCAACAAGATCGACTACTACACAATCAAGGCTGACGAGAAGCTCATCAACGAGCAGGTAGACATGTACGCAAGTCGTGCAGGTAGCTACTCAAAGGTTGAGGAGTACGATGGCGAGAAGAACGATATGCTCAAGGGCGACCTGCGCGAGCTCGACGCTGAGGGCAACACAAAGGAAGGCGGCATCACCGTTGAGGCTGCTGTGCTCATGCCTTCATACATCAAGGTTGACGAGCAGAAGAACCTCTTCAAGGGTGCTAAGCTCGGCGACATCATCACATTCAACCCGCGCAAGGCTTATCCGGAAGGCGAAGCAGAGATCTCTGCTCTCCTCAAGATCGACCGCGAGGTAGCTAAGGAGCTCGAGTCTGACTTCAGCTATCAGATCACAGAGATCAGCCGCTACAACAAGGCAGAGATCAACCAGGACCTCTTCGACCAGGTATTCGGTAAGGACGAGGTTAAGAGCGAGGAAGAGTTCCGCAACAAGATCGCAGAGTCTCTCAAGCCGCAGCTCGAGACCAACTCTAACTTCAAGTTCCTCCTCGACGTTCGCGAGTACTGCGAGAAGAAGGTAGGCGAGCTCACATGGCCTGACGCACTTCTCAAGCGCGTTATGCTCATGAACAACCAGGACAAGGGCGAGGACTTCGTAGAGAAGAACTACGCTGAGAGCATCAAACAGCTCGAGTGGCACCTCATCAAGGAGCAGCTCGTTAAGGCAGCTGAGGTGAAGGTAGAGGACGCTGACATCCGCGAGGCTGCTAAGGAGATGGCTCGCATGCAGTTCGCTCAGTACGGCATGACAAGCATTCCTGAGGAGTACATCGAGAACTACGCTAACGAGCTTCTCAAGAAGCGCGAGGCTGTAGACAACTTCGTAGAGCGTGCTATCGACGTGAAGCTTGCTGCTGCACTCAAGAACACCGTTACTCTCAACGAGAAGGAAATCACTCTCGACGAGTTCAACGAAATGATGAAGTAATAAGTCTATTTGATAGATATAAAAAATCCCTTGCAGAGCAATCTGCAAGGGATTTTTTAATTAGTAATTATTAATTAGTAATTATTAATTGGCTGGTAGATGGCTGGCAGATGGGGTCTATCTATCAGCTATCTATCAGCCTTTAACTCTCTACTCAACAACGCGTTACACGCCTGCTGGCAGATATGGTACATTTTTTCGCGTTGATAGAGTTTTTACATATCCTCTTCTCAACTAAAGATTCTCTTTACTCTTTCTCTGGAGCCTTGTCGATAAGGTCCATAAACTGGTCGAGCTTCGGAGTGATGATAATCTGAGTGCGGCGGTTGCGCTGCTTGCCCACCTCGGTAGAGTTGGTTGTAACGGGGTTGTACTCGCCGCGTCCGCCAGCTGTGAGGCGCTTCGGGTCTACGCCGTACTTGTTCTGTAGAGCCTGCACCACGCTCGATGCACGCAAGCAAGAGAGGTCCCAGTTGTTGCGGATGTTCTTCATCGTAGCCGCACTTGAGTTCACCGGCACATTGTCGGTGTTACCCTCGATGAGCACCTCGTAGTCCTTGTAGTCGGTGATGATCTTCGCAATCTTGCTCAGAGTCTCCGCAGCGCGGTCGTTGATTTCGTACGAACCGCTCTTGTAGAGCATGTTGTCGGCAAGCGAGATGTACACGACGCCCTTGAGCACCTGCACGTCTACCTCCTTCATCTCCTCCTTAGAGAGCGAGCGTGTGAGGTTGTTGGTGAGCACCATGTTGAGTGAGTCTGACTTCGACTTCACCTCAACCAAGTGGCGGATGTACTGGTTCGACTCGTTGATCTGGTCAACAAGCTTAGAGATATTCACGTTGTTATCGCCAGCGTTGGTCAAACTCTTGTCGAGCGAAGCCTGCAGCGCAGCATAGTCCTGCTTCTGCTGCTTGAGAAGTTCCTTTGAAGCGTTGAGCTGTTCTTCGAGAGCTGCCACGCGAGCCTTCGATGCAGCGAGGTCTTCCTTAGCTGTCTGATAGTTGCCGGTGAGTTCTCTGTTTTCGTTCTGGCAGTTTACAAGATCCTTCTTTGATGCGCAGCTTGAGAAAGCGAGCAAGCCTGCGAACATCGCGATTGTCAATACGTTTCTTTTCTTCATATTCTAAATGTTTTTTATTGTTTTCAAAGTAGCATTTCGGTGCAAAGTTAGCATTTAAACTTCATATCTACTACATATAAGATGTTTATATAACTAAAATGTAAAGCCGGTTTAATGTAATTTAACTGTATATGATTGTCGTAGCATGGTGTAAAATGCTATTTTTTTGTTCTTTTTATAGGGTTATTTCATTTAAAATGCTTTATTTTGCAAATAGTAATAAGTATAACGCATTCTTTATGTGATACGACTAATCAAAACTAAAAACAAAACATACATACGAATGAAGAACTTGAAGTATATGGCTGTGGCGGCATTGCTGGCGTGCGGAGCGCTCAATGCCTCAGCGAAAGACAACGTAGAGTACGTAGACCCGTTCATCGGAACGACTAACTTCAGCATCTGCAACCCGGGCGCTATCCGTCCGCACGGACTGATGTCGGTGGTGCCGTTCAACGTAATGGGATCTGACCTCAACGTGCAGGACAAGGACAAGCGCTGGTGGTCGGCGTGCTATGAGTACAACAACAAATACTTCACTGGCTTTGCGCACGTGACGCTCAGCGGCGTGGGCTGTCCCGAGATGGGCACTCTGCTCACCATGCCTACATCGGGCGAGCTTTGCGTCGACTACCGCAGCTACGGCTCCGAATACAAGAATGAGACGGCGCGTCCGGGCTATTACAGCACCATGCTTACAAAGTACGGCATCAAGTGCGAGGTGGCGTCTACGATGCGCTCGTCTATTGAGCGCTACACCTTCCCGAAGGGCAAGGGCAACCTGCTTTTCAACCTCGGCAACGGACTCACCAACGAGATTGGTGCTTCGCTGCGCCGCGTCAGCGACACCGAGTTCGAGGGCACACGCCTTTTAGGCACGTTCTGCTACAACCCGCAGGCGGTGTTCCCGATGTACTTCGTCGTTCGCGTGAGCAAGAAGCCTGCGGCTTACGGCATGTGGAAGAAGCAGCCAGCTTTCGGCAACGCTCAGGCTCAGTGGGACTCCGACCAGGGCAAATACAAGCTCTATCCGGGCTACGGTCGCGACATGGCTGGCAACGATATAGGCTATTATATGTCGTACGATTGTGCCGAGGGCGATCAGGTGGAAGTGCAGGTAGGCGTGTCGTTCGTGTCTATCGACAACGCTCGCGAGAACCTCAACGCCGAGCAGAACGGCTTCGAGTTTGAGAAGGTTGTGAAAGAGGGTCACGACGAGTGGGCTCGCACGCTCGACCGCGTCACCGTAGAGGGCGGCACCGAGGACCAGCGCCGTGTGTTCTACACCGCTCTTTACCACACACAGATTCACCCGACCGTGTTGCAGGACGTCAACGGCGATTATCCGAAGATGGAAAGCAACGAGAACGGCAAGACTGCAGGCAACCGCTACACAGTATTTTCGCTGTGGGACACATACCGCAACCTCTCGCAGCTCGAGACATTGCTCTATCCCGACAAGCAGGTGGACATGATCAACTCGATGATTGGCATGTACCGCGAGTGGGGCTGGATGCCGAAGTGGGAGTTGTTCTCTCGCGAGACATGGACAATGGAGGGCGACCCTGCCATCCCGTACATCGCCGACGCTTATATGCGCGGTCTGCGCGGCTTCGACATCAACGAGGCTTACAAGGCGTTCCGCACATCGGCTACTACCGAGGGCAAGAACAACCGCATGCGCCCCGATATCGATCCGTACATAGAGCGTGGCTATGTGCCGATGGGCTACTATGCTGCCGATATGTCGGGCGACAACTCTGTGTCGCACGCATTGGAGTATTACCTCGCCGACAACGCGCTCTCTATACTTGCTGGCGAACTCGGACACAAGACTGACGCCAAGCTGTTCCGCCAGCGTGCGCTCGGCTACAAGCACTACTACTCTAAGGAGAGCGGCACGCTGCGCCCGATAACTATGGACGGCAAGTTCCTCTCGCCGTTCAACCCTGAGGACGGCTACGACTTCACCAATGCGCCGGGCTTCCACGAGGGTTCTGCATGGAACTACACGTTCTACGCTCCGCACGACGTGCTGGGCATGGCTAAGCTCATGGGCGGACAGCGCAAGTTCTGCGACAAACTGCAGATGGTGTTCGACAAGGGACTCTACGACCCCGCCAACGAGCCTGACATCGCCTACCCGTACCTCTTCTCCTACTTCAAGGGCGACGAGTGGCGCACGCAGAAGACCGTCAGCGAACTGCTCGCAAAGTATTACACAGCGCGTCCTGACGGCATCCCCGGCAACGAAGACACTGGCACGATGTCGGCTTGGGCTATCTTCTCGATGATGGGTCTCTATCCTGACAACCCTGGCGATCCTTCATACACGCTCACCACTCCGGTGTTCGACAAGGTGACGCTGCATCTCGATCTGAAGTTCTACCCGCAGGGCGACATCACCATCGAGACCGACCGCACATCTCCGTCGCAGCTCTACATCAAGAACATGACGCTCGGCGGCAAAAAGCTCAACGGCTACCGCATCTCGCACAAGCAGCTCGTGGAAGGCAAGACGCTGCGCATGAGTCTGAAGTAATATAATATAAAAAGGTGTGCATTCTATATCTCTCGCGAGAAACATGGAATGCACACCCTACTCCTAATAAATTCTTTTTTTTATCAACATTACTATAACACTAAAATTTCAGTATTATGAAAATCCGCCATCTTAAAGTGTCAGCTGTGCTTCTCGCAGCTACGTTATTGACAAGTTCGTGTGTTGGTTCGTTCAGTCTGTTCAACAAGCTTGCAGGTTGGAACAAGGAAGCAACCGGCAACAAGTTCCTCAACGAGCTTATCTTTATTCTCATTTCGCCGGCATACGCAGTGTGTACTGTAGCTGACGTACTCGTGCTCAACACCATCGAGTTTTGGACCGGCAGCAATCCGGTTGCACAGCGCGTAGGCACAACGCAGGAGATTACGGGCAAGGACGGCAAGCTCTACGCCGTGACCACTCTGCGCAACGGCTACAAGATTAAGTCGCCTAATGGTGAGGTCATAAAGTTCAAGTACGACAAGAAGACCAATTCTTGGAGCAAGGAGGAGAAGGGCAAGATTGAAGAACTCTTCCGCATCAACGAGGACGGCACTATCCAGGCGCATCTGCAGGACGGTCGTTCTATCACCGTTACACCCGACGCTGCTGGTCTCTACGAGGTTCGCATGGCTGCTGCCGGCGCTTGCTTCTGGGCACAGCGATAACAATGTTTTTACTTATTCAGAGTTATTGGTGGATTATCAATAACTCTGAATAGGTAAAATTCTTTATAAGTCAGCTCTTTTTTATTTGACACTAAGAAATAGATGTTCTATTCAAAATGTCATTTTAAAAACTTAAAAACAGACATTAATATAGTTAATTAGTGTGTTGTATGTGTTTTAGGTTGTTAAAATATTAAAAAATAACATTCTGTTTGTTGCTTTAATTTCTTTAAAATCTTAAATTTGCACAAGAGTTTTATAAAAAAATATTTACCATTAAAAACATTTCTATGAAAAATGTAATGATTTTCTTATTTGCTGTTTTTGCAATGCTAAATGTTGCTTGTACAAAAACAGATGTTTCTGAGGCAAAAAAATCTCCACAAAGTTTTGATGAAGATTTGAACTCTTATGTTAGTGAACAAAAGGAAATTTTGCATGGGTTAACAACTCGCTCTACCTCAACAACGCTGACAAGTGAAGAAATTGCAGCAATTGCAATTAAAATGGACTCTGTAACGTTAAAATTTTACAATGAGCATCCAAAATTTGCGAATAGCCTTCCTAAAGTTTCTGAGGAACAAATGGAAGTCTTGAAGGAAAATCCGGATTCTCTTATGACGTTTGTACAGAGAAATTATTCTGAGGAAGTTTTTAATATCGTAAAAGAAGATCTTGGTAGTGATCGCTTTATACTATTAGAACCTTCTAACATTTCAAGTGCAAGTAATGTGCAACGTGATAAGTTCGTTAAGGCAAATCTTGAGATTAATAGAGATTTTAAAGAGGTTATAACAGAAAATGCTCTAATACTTATAAACCGTTAATTCAAGAATCGAATAAACGTACTGAC
>ERZ1031897.45-NODE-45-length-40660-cov-16.053048_pt1 | contig 40660 bp, 43 predicted proteins | sample MGYA00517881_ERZ1031897 | MGnify/ENA primary metagenome ERZ1031897 (study PRJEB33719, sample SAMN04261280) | wastewater metagenome | biome: rural village; feature: human; material: feces | host: Homo sapiens | place: El Salvador | collected 2013-01-07 ... | reverse complement strand
GCTTCGATGTCAAGGAATGGCTGAAGGAAATCGACTTCCATCTCTAGAAAGCCGGTAAGCGTCCAAGAATGTCTGAAAGTCTTTGTCGCTGTACATTTTATTTATGTTTAAAATTACGGTGACAAAGTTACATCTTCTTTATCAAATCACCAAATACGTTTTTGGACGCTTACTTATAGAAGTTTGCTGGTTTTATTTATCTCATAAGAAACTCTATCCAAGTTCTCTTTGCCAAGCGTATCGATTATTTGAGGATCTATCCATTTCAGAAAATCGCTAATCATAATGTACATGTCATTTACATAGGTCAAATCAAATGCCTTATCCTTAAAGCATAGAGGTTCATTATGACTTATTCTGTTACGCAAGGTTCGTATCTGCCGCACCCGAAGATTGATTTCTTTTCTTCCAGTACCCGTAGGCAAACTTTTAAAAATTGTACCAGGCACACCTTTTAGCAATGCATAGTGATGAGTCTCAAATAAGCTATTCCAAAATCCGAAATTCAATTCCGCAATTACACGTCCGGCCGTTATATTACGATGTTTCTGAAGTAACGTCTTCTCTGAGCGTTCCACTTCTCTTTTCAAGAAATCATTTACTATCGTATTTCTCGTCTTCTTTACAACATGAGTAAGCGAAGGGTCTGACATAAACCCGTTTTTTTGACTCACCAACCACTTAACGTCATTGAAATGGTGAGCCAATGCATAGTGCAATTGGTTTCGAAGCACAACCTCAAAGAAACTAATTAAAGGTTGAAAAGCTTGTGCCAGTCGAGCGTTAGCATAATACATGGCCATCGCTTTCTTTTTATCACCATTTGCCGCTTTCTGATAACGCGAAACGCGAGAAATCGAATATATTCTTGAAAATTTCTTGTAATTCATTTGGATGTTTCAATTATTTTTCGTACCTTTGCACCGTAATGCTTGGTAAAGCCTCTGCTATCAAAGCACGTAACCAAGTTTCCGAACACCCGCCGCTATCAAAGTTGGCGGGTTTATTTTTGCTTGCAAAGATACAACAAAATATTGACTCCACCAACGTTTTTTCGAACATATTGCATAACAACAATCTAAATTGTACAAAGTAAGCATCCACCCCCTATGGCAATATAGCTCTGCCCCCAGTGTTTACTGGTGGTAAAGCATATTTTTATTGGAACCACCAAGAAAATCAAAAAATCTGTGTTAATCCGTGAATTGAAAATCGGCGGCCGAAGGGAGATTTGTCCTCCGGACCCACTGACCAGTGGGAAGTAAAGCCAAATCTGTGGGACTAAGGTAAAGCATATTTCCAAGAATTGAACTTTTTCGATTTTTATCTATGTTTAAAATAAGAGAGCCTTCGTTCTTGCCCAGCTTCACGTTTTTCCCAAAATTCTTTATCCAATGTATCCATAATAGTTCTTCTTTTAAATTCTTTGATTGCAATCTGCTGCAAAAGATACGTTTTTTCTCGAAACCACCAAGAAAATCGCAAGAAATCTGTGTTAATCCGTGAAATCTGTGGGACAAAGATAACACTTATCTGGCAAACCGCCCAAATAGGGGTTGGATGCTTACTTATGATGTCTCGAATCGCTTGCGCAAAATTTCTAGGAATGTTGAATTTCGAGCATCGGCATCCTCCACCATAGCTTTGTAATCAAGTATATAGGCGTTTTGAATTACCGATTCCTGTAGGTTCTGCCCCAAATACACGGGTTTAGACCTGAAATAAACTTCTCCATTCGAAAACAAAGGATGAAAGTAATTGTTCCTAAGATGATTTCTGTATCTATCATCAAAATCCACAATCCCATAGAACCACATTCTTTGAATTCTATTGCCATAATATTTCGCCAAGCGCTGAGTTCTTGTATCCAACTGAAATTCAACTATTGAGTTTTGTTCTGCACTAATTCCTAATCGTTTAAGTTCAACAACTACGACATCAACCAAAACATTCTCATCATTTGGATTTGCAGAGAAGAACAATGTTATATCTGGCCTATCATTATCGTTGTCTTTAATTTCTCCATTTGTAATAACATCTATTACTTTGGACATCTCTGCTTCGCTCAAGACCTTATAATAGCTCATAAACTTATCATCAAATACCCAAACATTATTGTTGTATATATCTGAGATAATGTTTTCCTTATTAAACTCAGAAGATTTTGGAGCAATAAGATTGTGAATGTCCGCTTCTATATTTTTAGCATTAAATGTCTTCAACTTTTTTATAACATTCTGTCTAAAAAGTATATATTCTGCTAATGCTCGTGCAGACAAATCCAACGACTTTTCGAATTGTTCATCGTTCAAATCTTTAGCACCTAAAATTTCCTTTTGATCTCTAAAAAATTTATCTTGAGCTTTTTTTAGTACATCTGATTGCGAAGAATATCCAATATCATTATTCTCGAAATATCCGCTTAAATGAGGATACGTATCATTTAAATATTTTTCTTTATTCTTATTACTCTGCTCTATTTGTGGAAATTGTTTCTTAATTATTTCTGCAATGGCATTACGAAAAATAGTTTTGATAGTATTTAAATCAGACGTGGATAAAGATAAATTCATACGTGTACTGTCCACACTACCCTGAAATGACTCTGACATAAGTAAAAAAATCATTTCATAACCAGGAGGTAAATTTTCCGCTGCAATGATATCAATTTTATGACTACGCTCGTCTATTGCTAAAGCTGTAATTACATTACTTTCACTTGGAGAAACCGCTCTAACATTATAAAACAATTCTATCTTATTAAATAAGTCTATTTTAGAATCTATTTCTTTTATACAAAAATTAGGAAGTTCACTTGTACTTATACAATCTTTCATCATACCACCACTGATGTTACTTTCTATATTGACATTTATTGATTTCCCAGCTAATTTCGCTTTATAAAACTTCATATAAAAGTTTTCCAACAAAGACTTCTTAATATAATGAGGATTTATATAATCTTTTTTGCCTAATCTCTCTCCATTGAAACATCTCAATTTAATAATCGTACCATTAGAAGTTTGTTTTACATCGCTTAATCTACAATCTTTGTCAAAAGTGTCATTAAAGATAAAAGTTCTTTTCTTAGTATTCTCAAAAACGCTTTCAATACAAACTTCATCAAAATAACACAAATAGACCAAACGTCCCAAACCCTTATGACTTTGCTCTTCAACATCAAAGAGTTTTGAAAACTTTCCGAACCTGACATCGTTGAATCCAACGCCATTATCAGAAATCGTAACGGCCATATTTTTCCAATCACTTTCATTACTCATTGATATATCGATATTAAATTCTGTAGCTTCTGCATCTAAAGCGTTTGCAAATGCTTCAAAATAAATCATTTCAAATGACGAGTTTGAGAAAAACATTTTTAAAGCCTGTTTGATATTAACTTCCATAGAATAATAGTTTAAATGCTCAAATTATTGTGCCACACCGCTTAGAGGCCTTTTTCAAAGCCCCCAAACGTGAGTATTAAAGTTTTGTTTGTTTTATCAACAGTTGTACATAACCAACCAAAGATTTGGAGAAAAAAGCATCATCTTTAAATGGATGCCCATCTTCATCACGTTTCAGTTCATGCAGCAAGTCTGTTTTCACATCATAGTAAATCTGATTGCCTTTATCATCAAAGGCATTTTTGATTTTACAATCTACAATGATAGTCTTACCATTACTTAACTTAATAAGTGTACAATCCGCATTACCTACTGGATAAAATTTAATCTTATGTTCCATAAGTAAGCATCCAACCCCTATGGCAATATAGCTCTGCCCCCAGTGTTTACTGGGGGTAAAGCATATTTCCAAGAATTGAACTTTTTTGATTTTTATCTATGTTCAACATAAGAGAGCCACAAGGTCTCAAGATTTTTGCTACTTACTGCCATATTATTCAAGTTTTAAATGAAAACATGGCACAAAGATAACACTTATCTGGTAAACCGCCAAAATAGGGGTTGGATGCTTACCAAAAAATCTGTGTAAATCCGTGAAATCTGCGGGACTAAAAGAATAGATTTATTACCCTTATTCCACCGTCACACTCTTCGCCAGATTTCTCGGCATATCCACATCCAGTCCCTTATCTACCGCCACATAGTAAGCAAGCAGCTGCAGCGGAACCACGCTCAGCAGCGGAACCAGCGCATTCAGGGTTCTTGGAACCTCCAGTACATTATCCGCTATTTCCTTCACCTGCTGGTCACCCTCAGTCACCACGGCAAGGATGCGGCCGTTTCTCGACTTCACCTCCTGCATGTTCGAGATAATCTTTTCATACAACTGATGATGCGTAGCAAGGAAAACGATTGGCATATCCTGATCTACCAGAGCGATAGGACCATGCTTCATCTCGGCAGCAGGATAACCCTCGGCATGGATATAGCTGATTTCCTTCAGCTTCAACGCACCTTCCATAGCCACAGGATAGTTTACGCCACGTCCCAAGTACAGGAAGTTGTGCGCATAGGTAAACATTCGGGAGATATCCTTGATCATCGGAGCCTGCTCCAATACCTTCTCCATTTTCTGCGGAATCTCAGAAAGTTCCTCTATCATCTGATAGTAGTCAGCATTGTTCAGGGTTCCCAACTCATGCCCCAAAGCCAAAGCAAGAAGCGTAAGAACCATCACCTGCCCGGTGAATGCCTTCGTACTTGCCACACCAATTTCCGGACCCACATGGATATAGATACCCGTATCCGTTTCACGTGCGATGGAAGAACCCACGCCGTTCACGATACCGAAAATCAGCGCACCCTTCTCCAATTTCACTATCTCAAGAAGTATACCTATATTTTATCTTCAACGCAGATATATTCATTTTTGCAATCATACTTCAAGAATAGGATTAACTCAAAACTATGGATACACAGTTTTGGTTCTGCCAATCTACAATTAAAGTATACAAATTCATCTTCATAAAGTCAGATAGTTCTGAAAGTTCTAATAATTTATCACGTAAGAAGTCTTCATCAACAACACCTCCAGAATGAAAACACAATCTATTAAATAAATCATGTCCATTTACCAAATGGTACTCTTTTTTATCTTCATCAATCGGGCAAGACCTAATTATACCATTTAAAAAACCGAAAGTTATATCATGGAAACCATTACTATTGCATCCAATATGTCCATGAATCATATTATAATCAAGTTTTTCAACTTTACAAATTAGTTTATTAACTGGTTCAAAGTCTGTTCTAAAGTTATGCAATTCATTACACAACTTATAATATGACAAAGTATATAACTCTGTTAATGCAATATTTATATCAACATCGCACCCATTATCTTTTAATACTTCCAAGTACCTTTTCCGAAAATCGTCATCTGCTAAGGCACTCATTTCATAATCATGATAGTCTGTATATAGCATATTAGCAGATACAATTTTATGCTGACCCATTTTTAAGAAATCAGAATCTTGGATAGCCAGACATTTTTGTTGCTTCACTAATATCGGAAGTATTACATTCATATTGTCACAGCCTGAAGTCGATTGAATAAACACAGATTTTTCTATAAGCATTTTTTTATAATACCTGTAATCACCATATCCCTCTACCAAGACTAATGTCTTGCCATCATTCATTGGGTTATTAAAAGATTGAGCAATAGAATTCAAGAGTCGTGTTGGAGTAACTCTTCTTTCTAGATTGTAAAAAACATCACGTCTATTCATGATTTTTCAAAGATCTATACAAATCAACACAATCATCCCAATCATCATTAACAAAATCAATTGAATGAGAAGCAAAAATGAGTTGAATTCCAAATTCTTTAGCGATGTTTTTAAAGTCCTCTAGCATAGATTTTTGCCATGCTACATGCATAGAGTTTTCGGGTTCATCCAAGCAAACAATCGTACCTTTATAAGTCTTGAAAATCAAATAAAAATATAGAATTATCAAATTTTGCTCCCCACTTGATAGCTTTCTCAGAGGAACTTCATAATTAGTATCATCTAAAATACGAAGCCCATCCTTAGCATTTAGTTTTATAGTTTTCTTTGACAACATTTTATTGTCTATCATTTTAACAAACATCATCATTTTGCGAAATAAGAGATGATAAACTCTCAATTTATCATAGATACCTTGTAAATACAAAAAAAGAGCTACCTTAAAATTCTCATTATATGTATAATCCACTTTGAGATCCTCCGCGATACCATATTCATGATAAAAATCTAAAATTTGTTTAATTTGCAAAGCAATTTCATTGTATCTTTCTTCGTTGAGATCAACAGAATCATTTCTTAATAATTTCTCTACAAAATGAGAGTCAATCTCTTGGCACTTTTTAACATACTTGTCTTGATACTCAGCAAATAATCTTTTTATATCATCTACTATCTTATCGACATTGTATCGATTTATCAGATGCCTGCCATATCTTTGAACATCCAAATCCTCATATTGAATGCGCTGTTCTTTGACATACAGATTATTGTAGCTTAACAGATAAGAAGTCATTGTTTTCGAATCTTCAGGAAGAGCAGAATCATCTTCAAACCTATAGTTGCGAGTCAGATAATCTTCAATATCTAGCCCTTTCATCATATCCATTGTCCGATATCCTACAGAACTATGTCGTGCTGTTCTCATCAAATAATTAGCTGATAATGTGAATATACTTTCATTAGATACTGTTTTAGATTCATTCACTTGGCAGAACTTAAAGCATACTGTTTGAGTCTCAAAGTTATGAATATCATCTTTATCAGATGCCATTATCTTTGAAATAACTATGGAACATTCATCTTCGAAAACTACTTGAATTTTTGAGAATACCAAAATATTAAAATACCATAAATTACAGTTAAGTATGTTATGGATTATTTTCAATATCGTGGTTTTACCATAACCATTTGGGCCCGTCAAAATAGTTACTTTACTTGTTTTCTTGAAATCAATCTGGTAACTATAGAGACCATATAGATTTTCTACATTTATACTTTTTATCATTATATTGTTTTTTTATTATAAAAGCACTTATACAAGTGCAATATCAATCTTAACACTACACGACACTACACAAAAATCATACGTTTCATGTAAATAGCAGCAGATACCCTACATTATCTTACGATGGAAAATAGTGCCCTTCTTTGGGCAATATAGCGCCATCACTATGCATAAGTCGCTACGTCGTAATCCTTTTTCCGATTCATCAATCATCTGAAAGAAATCGAACTGAGCCTCATTTGAATGCGAAGTGAGGCTCAAATAAACTTCAATAGAGGCTCACGTAAACTTTATCTAAGCCTCAAACCAATTTGAAATAAAGCTTACTTCAAAGGCAAATGAAGCCAGTTTCTATCGCAAAAAAGCCTTTTTGCTTAACAGTATAAGCAAAATCGTGAGGGATGCGCGAGTGATAAATTCCCTTTTTTTTAGCCATCAGTCACGCATGCGATTCCTATAGCTATCAATAGCTTACCCGATTTCTTCCAGTAAATCGTGATGGGTGATAGATGAGCTGCAAAAAAATCTGCATCATCTGCGAAATCCCAGCCCGCACAATTTGGCACAGACCTTTGATGGTCCGCCAACCTTAGAGCGTAGCGGTTCTGAGCACCGGAGGGCGGTTACATACTCTCGTTCCTGAGGAAAGAGAGGCTTGGTGAGAAAGGTGGAGCCTTCTTAAATGGTAAAGAAGGACGGGATGATTTTAGAAAAAAGATTAGATGATTTTAGAAATCAAAATCCTTTTAGTATTCAAAAGGACTATCAAAGTCCTTCAGCACCTCATGTTTTGTATCCTTTTCCGAAAGATTAGCGTGTTCCGTAGGAATGCGCCAATCAATGCCTAAGCTCTCATCCAGGATAGAGATACCCCCATCAGCCTCAGGGTGATAGAAGTTATCACACTTATACTGGAATACCGCAGTTTCTGATAACACAGCGAAACCATGCGCAAAGCCCTTAGGAATAAAGAACTGACGATGATTATCTTCAGTCAGTTCCACCGCCACATGCTTGCCGTATGTCGGCGAACCTTTACGGATATCCACGGCAACATCCAGCACTCTACCCTTCACACATCTCACCAGCTTGCTCTGGGTAAACGGAGGCCTCTGGAAATGCAAGCCACGCATTACACCATAAGAACTCATGCTCTCATTGTCCTGGCAGAACTCCACCTTGTAGCCTACCAATGGCTCTACTTTCTCCGCTCGCTAAAGCTTTCAAAGAAATAGCCACGAGTATCTCTAAAAAGGCGAGGCTCAATGATGAGTACGTCTTCTATATCAGTCTTTATTACGTTCATTATATCAATTTTAATCGATTTGTATAAAAACGGGCTACTAAGCTCCATCACCGAAAAGTAGCTTAAAAAATGGGAGAGGGAGCCGTTCACCCGTATATCTATTATCTTATTCCATGTATCTTCTTCCATAAGGCAAACCAAGTTCTGAACAATGGTTCGCTCAATGCCTCAGTAGGATAATGCTTTGCGAAGCGTAAGTTGCGCAAACTCATTCTGAGATAGCGATGAAGTTTGCCTTCATTCTCCTTGCTTCCAAGTCGAGTGTCATATTGACCAAAATTGCCTCCTTGCATGATTTCAGCCAACAAAAAACGACCTTCATTCACATCAATAGGTGTAATCATTTTCGCCTCAGGTAACCCCAAAGCTTCATGCAGCACATACATCACAGCCCCAGCAAACTTCCATAAACCAAGATATTTCAGCTCACGCTGCAACGCCGTCAGATTCTTCACTCTTCGTTCTTCACTCTTCACTAAAACAAAGTAGTAGTCTATTAATTGACGTAAGCCGATACCCTCCGTAAAGATATGCCGATAGAGATGAGAGAGAATATATATAACATTAAAGCTCGTCGTTGGCACAGTAATTTCCCCATACCCATCTGGTAACGTAACGACATTCGAGCATTGCAAATCCATCACCTCCTTAAACCATTTCTGCATCCGGCGATTATGAATAGGAAAGAACATGTACGAAGGAGTAAAATGCACCTCTATCGCCGTCTTCATCACGGGAAAATCCACATGATGATACCGCATCACCTGTTTCGGACACACTTGATCCACATACTTCATGATTTTCCTGCGACCACCCGAAAGATAGATATCGATGTCACCGGGAGTACGCATATAAGAGTCAGGATAAAGCAACGCATTCCCCTGCCCCTTCAAGATGCAGTTAGCAAAGCCCTCGTTCTCGAAGTTTTGGCAAACCTTCACGGAATCCTGAAACAGTTTGATATTCTGTTTTCGTATCTGTTCCGCCATCACCATCCATTGCATCAGCAGCTTCTGCTCTGGTGCCAACTCCTTTGGCAACCGTTGGATACCATAAAACAGCACACCAAGCAAAGCCTGCTTCTTGGCAATAGCATACAGTTCCTTCCAATCCACCTTCTTCAAAGAACCAGGTATTTCCTTGGCAGAACCAATACAGAATCGCAAGAAATCAAAGAAAATCTTTTGTTGTTTCAACATAAAGTTGTATTTTTGCACGCATGAAGCAAGCCATACGCATCATATTATCCTACATAACAGCTATCATCCTTCTTCCGATAGCCATGCTATGTAAGTTCTTCCGAAGAAAGTAATCCTACTTTTTTCGGAAAGGATCCTTATATATTCCCAAGAGCTGCTTACCGAAGTAATAGAAGAACTGCATATCATCCACGAAGTAACGCTTGAAGAGACGCTTTGGCTCCTTCATGCAACGATACAGCCACTCCATGCCAATCTTCTGCCAAATCTTAGGCGCACGTTTCAATGTACCAGCTTCGAAATCGATGGTAGCACCCAGAGCCATGAATACCTTTACTCCAGGCATCTTATCACGATACTTCATTATCCACTTCTCCTGCTTTGGAGCACCCACACCAACGAGCAGCACATTAGCACCACTCTCGTTTACGATGCGAACCAGTTCCTCGCATTCATCCTCATGCTTCTCGAAGCCAAAGGAAGGAGAATGAGCACCAACCACCATCTGGCGCCCCACCTTCTCATTAATGCGCTCCATTGCCTTAACAGCAATACCCTCCTTGGCACCAAGCAAGAAGATCTTGCAGTCTGCATCATCCTTATGATACATATAATAAGAGGTGAAGAAGCTGGAACCCGGAATCGCTTCCTTGATTGGGGTCTTCAACAACTTACCGAACAGGTAGAGGATCTTACTGTCACACACCACCCATTCCGACTTCTGATACACGTCATAAAACTCCTTGTCCTTCTGAAGCTTAATCAGATGGTCAAGATTAGGAGTCACAAGAACTCCCTCCTTCAGGTTCTCCAAGAGTTCCTGACGAGTAATATTCTGAATATCTATATTTAATACTTTAATAAATTCCATAGTATTATTTTCTATTAATAAGTTTTTTACGATTTATACCCGAATCATCTACCAACCTTAAATTACAAAGCTGTCCTATTTTTTGCCTAGTCCCCAAATCGACATAATTATTGTAAACGTAATAAATAACACGAGCTTTGATAATTTCAAGGACTACAGGATTATCTTTATACTCCAAAACTATATCCTGCAAATCTGCAAGTTTCATCTTACCATAAATCGTTTTAATGGTAAAAGATATTATTTTTGCTGCAGGTGTTCCTATTTTATTTGCAATATCATCATAAATGCTTTCCATACCAGATGTACCTATGGCAAGGGATAAACTTCCAAATGCCCTCAAACATTGATGATATAGCATCATATGCAAGAATTTCCAAATTCTATCCTGGATATTTTTTGAATCCATTATTTCTTTCTCTTTATTTTGCTCAGTAAAATAAGAAACAATATCTTCCTTACAATCATCAACCATTTTATTGAAAAAAGCTATAGAGCGAAAGCATACATTATATGAGACTTCAATAAGTTGATTCAAATCATCTTTTTTCATAGTCTCTTTCTGATTTTTAACGATCTGCCCCATTATCTTAATTATCTTAAATGTATTATTGATATCTCTTAAATCCTTATTTTGCTCAAAGTCCTTTTCCGTAGGCAAACCAGTTTTGGTATCACTTCTGTCAATTTTGTCCTTGGATTCTAATTGTTTTTGGCGTTCTTCCTGAGGATCAACATCATTGCGCAACACCTTAGCCTTAATATCATCCACGATACTATTCAGGTCTATGAACAAAGGATCCTTTTTATTTAAAGTTATAGGCACATAATCCTCAAATGGTAACCAACTTGCAAATTTCAATTCATCCATTTGCTTATCCACGCCATTATGATATACTAGAAATATGAGAATATTAGCCTCCCTTTCCTTATGCAAATTTTCACATAGATATTTTACTATTCCATTATCATCTCCTAAATTCACGAGTTCCGAGATTTTCTTTGCCACTAAGAAATAGAATATGTATTTATAAGAAAAAGAGTAACTTTCACTATCCAATTCTCTTAACAAATCTGCATCCAAAAGCCTACGCAGTAATTCCGTTGCTGCAAATGGAGGATTATATTCCCTATTATACTTAGACCAAAATTCTGTAAATGACTTCTTGGAAAAACATTTAGCATTGGGAGAAGATTTATAGAAAAAGTACGCAAAATCTGCTAAATATTTCAGTACTCCACTTACCTTATTTTTATCAGTTCCTGTTTTTATCAAAGAAGCCATTATCAAGGAACTATAGCAGTACCCATAAGAAGTTTTTGATATATCAAATTCTATAGAGGCATTCAAGCCTTGTAACAATGACAAGATGAATACAGGATAGGAAGGAATTAACTGCTGTCCCAACAGTCCATTTAGCTGGTCAAATGTCAGTTTAACCTGGTCGAATACTGCAGGTTGATCTAAAGTTAACTCATCCAATCCTAATCTTACCCACTTATCGATAAGCATATTTCTCTTCTCATATCCCAATGATACTATTCGATAGCGCTTGACATCCTTTTCGTTGGAAGTATGAATCAACAAACTTTTTATATTAAGTTGCTGTCCATTAATTGCTATAATCTTATCAAAGTTATTTAATGCATTGTCCAGTAATTTAGATTTTCCGACATTGTTTAATTCTGAACTATCAAAATTATCTATCAATAAAACTCTCTTTTCTTTATCAAGTTGGAAATACTTTTCAAAGGAATACTCTTTAGACAAATATTGATTCTTATATTCTCGTCTTAGCAACGATGTTATATCAGAACGTTTTAAATCCTTACCTTGTAATAATATAGGATATATTCCTTTCCTATAAAAACCAAGATAAAGCATATTTAGAAGTGAAGTTTTACCAGACTGATTATCACCTTCTAGAATTAAGACTTTAGAGGTTTCCATGTTAGATAAAATTTGCTCACCATCAATATACTGCTCATAGCGATTTTCGAACCCATCAAGAGGCTCCAAATCTGGATAAACAAATATATCCTGCAATATTAAATCCTTTTTTCTAGCATGCTTTAGCGGAATAGAAATTTGTAATAACTGCGTAATCCATTTAGGCTGTAAGCCAATTCCAACTTGTCTTTTGGGTAAGGTTACAGAATCTGATACTGATTCTTCATAATAATCCTTTTCAAAACAAAAATGATGATTTGTTATAATTTCCGTATCGGTGTCTAGAACAAGTAAATCATATTCTGACTTTTTACCTTCTTGTAAAGCTGGACTTTCTAGGTATATCAATTCGTTGTAACCATCCAAATCAGAAACTGCAATATTTTTTTGATGATGTTCATGCCCACACATAACAATGCTTGAAGTCTTATACAAATGTTCCTCAAACATTTTTTTATTATTGTTATTAGTTGAAGAAGATAACCATCCTGTATTATGATGAAAAACCGAAATAACAATTTGACTATCCCCATCTTTTGCTTCTATGAAATAATTCTCTGGAATTAACAATTTGCCAGGCTCTTCATGTAATTGTGAAAGAAATGCCGTATTATAACAATGAAAACACAGATTAAATCCTAGCTTTATACGTATTTCCACTTGCCATGAAACCGCAGGAGTCTGTTCGCTACCTGAAATTTTCTTATAAAAATTCCAAAATGGCTGCTGGACTTTCAGGCATTGATCAACATATTTTTCTTCAGAAGTTACATCCTTTTTGAGAATTTCTTTTGTTACTAAATCCCTTATAGGATTACTTTTAGCAAATACGCAATCATGATTTCCAGGAACAATGACATAATCAAAAGACTGAATAATCCTTGATTCTTTTCTCCAAAAAGTTTCACAGTTTTTCAACCAATGATATACCAAATCATATTGTTCTTCAGTTCCATAATTAGCAATATCACCACTTATCACAAAAATAACTTTTGAGCATTCATTGATAAGATATTTACATGAGCGACAAAATGCTTCATGTCTAGAACATATCAGATCTTTCTCATTAGAAAAATGAATGTCTGATAATTGAATAATTGCAACTTTCATAACTAATACGTTTAAATCTTTACACCACTATAAATTTCGACCAAATATCACCTAATGTATACTGATTATAGCCAATATCAGTCTTAATCAAATACCCTGTCCAATTCGATTCTTTATTAAACAAATTATAGCCATCTTCTCCATTAGAAATCGCATAAGATACGAGAACGAGTTTTTCATCATAGACAAGAAAGCCATTTACAGATTCCAAACTTATCAGTATCCCTTTCATTTCATTGCTAAAATCATATATAACAGGGAAACTAAAATTCGGAATGGCATAGGGATTAATTCGCGAATTAAACTGGGGGTTCAACCTATGATTAATGTTCGGATTAATAGCACTATTTTGGAATACATTAATACTTCGATTAAACTCCGGATTGATTTTTGAATTAAAACGTGGATTAATTGCAGAATTATACCGAGGATTAATTGCAGAATTAAATCTTGGGTTTATAAGAGAATTGTAATTAGGGTTTATTCTCGAATTAAACTTAGGATTTAAACGAGTGACAAAATGAGGATTTCGATTAAATGGTATCATAGTTGCTTATACACTTTCTAATAATTCTAATAATTTGTTTACTCCCATACAAATTGAATAACCAGAGTTATGCCAATCCATACGAACAAAACTTGTCTCATACTTGTTTTTCCAATCAAGCTTGAAAGGAATTAACTTTTGAACAACACCAATCAAATGGACTTCATTATCATTATTTACAAAAATAACAGGACAGCCACTATTACCATAGTACACAGGAATGTCTGTAACAAACTGCCCAGTTTCTGTATCATAAGAACTTATAACCCCTTTTGCTAAGAATGGCTTTATCTCAAATGGAGCCTCTGGCATCAAAGACGTAGGATACCCATAGATATAAACAGTATGACTCCACCTTCCAAGAATATCCTCATTTTGAACAACAAGATAGCTTAACTGATTAATTCGAATATATCCTTGCCCATGTTGATTCTGCATATTAGTTGCTGTCAACTCAATAGCCCACAAATCCGTATCCTCTGAGTAGATGATTCTTTCCTGATTTTCATCAAGATTCAAATTAAAAACAACAGAACTTTCATAAGTCTCATTTTGTATAGTCGCTGTGACGGTTATATTGGCACCATAAAGCCGAGCCTTTTCCTTATCATATACAACATGATCGTCTGTTACCAAATAATTCCTACCTTGATATATAACAAAAAAGCCAGAACCTTTACTAAATTCTCCACAGCTTAGCATACATACCACATAGGAAGTTTTCAAATCACCAAAATTCATATTCTAAATTTGTCAATATAACTAATGTGTAATTTCATATTTTCAAAACAAGAGCCTCTTCAACAGCATCACATAACAGTAATTCTGTTATTTCCCAAACTCCTTTATTCTCTGTTCTTCCTTCAAAGAGCAAACAAGAAGCTGTCCGTGCTTCTCGGCTACTATATAGCCATCTAATCCTTGAACTACCACCTTGCTTTCATCGGCTGCATGAACCACGCAGTTCTTGCATTCATACAATCGGATGTCCTTGCCTACCTTGGCATTGCCAGCCTCATCTTGTGGGAGTAAGGTACGGAGGCTGCCCCAGCTGCCTAAGTCGCTCCAGCCGAACTCGGCTGGCAAGGTATAGATTTCCTTCGACTTCTCCATCACAGCATAGTCAATGCTTATCTTCTCGCAGGTTGGGAAGAGTTTGCCGACTACCTCTTTCTCCTGTTCGGTATAGAAAGAAGGTGCCATCTCGTCCATGATGCTGGCAAGCTGAGGCTGGAAGGTGCGGATTGCCTTGCTGATGGTATCGATGTTCCATACGAAGATTCCGGCATTCCAATAGTAATTGCCAGCGGCAAGGTATTGCTCGGCTGTCTCCAGGTTTGGCTTTTCCTTGAAAGCCTCAACCTTGTAGATTTCATCTACGGATGTTGGCTCTGCTGAGGCTATATAGCCATAGCCTGTTTCTGGGCGGCTTGGCTTAATACCGATAGTAACGATGGCGTTCTTATCGGATGTATAGCTCAATGCCTTGCTGAGCACTCGCTGATACTCCGAGGTATTGATGACCAGGGCATCGGATGGTGTCACCACGATGTTGGCATCAGGATGCTTCTTCTGGATCTTCCAGCAGGCATAAGCAATACATGGAGCGGTATTGCGAGCCTCCGGCTCTGCTAATATGTTATCTACTGGCATGTCAGGGATTTGCTCCTTGACAATGCGAATGTATTTCTCGTTTGTCACTACCCACATGTTCTCGACAGGACAGATTGGCTTCAATCTATCTACTGTCAATTGTATGAGGGAACGGCCCATACCCATCACATCTATGAACTGCTTTGGGTAATCTGGGGTTGACATTGGCCAGAAACGGCTACCTACGCCCCCAGCCATGATTATGATTTGAATATCGTTATACATTTTAATATTTTCTTTTTGATGTAATTTAAAGCAAACTGATTATTAAAAGACAACATTGTTTCTTCCAATAAAAAAGCTACTACTATCTTCTGACAGTATTCTTGCAGGTATGCCACCTACAATACAATTATCTGGAATATCGTTTATTACAATAGAATTTGCGGCAATAACCACATTGTTACCAACATGCACATTACCAACCACCTTACTCCCTGGGAACATAACAACCCTATTCCCTAGTATAGGACTACCCTTATGTTTTCCTTCAAATATGCAGCCTAGGGCACATCCATGATGTATGGTCACATTCTTTCCAATTACAGAATTTTTCGCTAATGACTATGGTTCCATAGTGGCAGAATTTTGCCCCCCCATAACTCTAGTGCCTATAGGCAATTCGATACCCAAGCGCTGTTCATTCATGCGATAAAACAGTGATAACGGATTGATTATCATCCTAGCAAAAACATTATTTTTACTTTGAAGATAAGAGCATACACGGAACCAAAAAGTGATAGAAAATGATTCACTAAAGAAAGCCCTTCCTATCTTCTTAAAGATGCCAGAATTTCTTCTTTCCTGTTTCTCATATCGTTGATAGTCCTCCCTTATCAAACTCAGCAATTCATTTCTTTCCATATCTCAAAAAATCAATTATTCTTATATGGCAATAAGCCATCGAAGCCAATATATAATAAGGTATGAGCAAAATCGGCTTGTTCACCAGTTTGCGTTGTACCTTAGCCATCATGCCTAGATATTCGGCAGGATGCAGAAACAACTTAACAGGATTGATACGAACATCCTTGATGCCTTTCACTTGAAAACTCTGATTGCTGGCAAAATTATCCACCATGTTCCTATCCAAATCATTCAAAAATCGGCAACGGATTCTGTTATTAAACAATGCAGACTTCAACATCAGGTTTGCCAATTGCGAAACTGACATGCTTCTATCAGCATGCCAAGCTGCCAAGCCCTTGATATTGACAAGCATCATTTCCTGCAGGTTTCTCGTATACCTCTCATAGATATACTTCTCTCGCTCATCATATTTTTCCTCAATTTCCACCATCCCATCAGCAATAGACTTATACTTCCTCACACTTCCATGAGGAGCCGACAGCAATTGCTCATACATACTACGGTTGGTGCAGAATATTCCGAAATAAGGAGACTTCGTATAATCATCATCCCTCATCTCAAAGAGTAATCCCTTGCGGTGGCAGCGATTCTCATGTTCCACCTTTTCTTTCCTGCAAGAACCTATATAGTACCCATAAGTATCTACATCTATCATTTCCGAGAGAGCCTGCTGAGAATGGTTGTACCAGCCCTCATCCACCATAAAGAACTTTCCATCATGACAATGAGCCAGCAGATATTCTTTTTGCAGATCGTAGTCTCTTGCATCAGAGCCTTCCTTATATTCAAAAGCATCCTTAGCCAAAAACACCACTTTGCGTGAGTTCAAAAAATAGAAAGTCTTTACCTGATGGTCAATGGGAGTCAGCAAAGTCTGATAAGCATCAAAAGCTTTCTTCATAAAATAGCCACCTCTAGCAAAGAAGTTCAGTTCAATCTGCCCCCCCCACAATTGCCATTTCCATACTCAAATTTTTAGAAAAATAGCAGAGAGGAGCAGCATATTCTGCAAAAGTAGAATGATGATACAGGTCATTAAATTTACTCTTCAGGGCATGCATTGCAAAATCTCTTTTGGTAATTCTGCTATAGTTAGTCCATATCTTATGGCGGAGAGGAAAATACCAAATAGCATCCAAACCTTGTGCTCTAGCCATTTTTACATCAGCATGCTTACTATCTCCAATCATCACCACTTCACTAGCCTCGATATGGTTCTTTTCCAGGATATACCGATAGAGACTACCCGAAGCTTTAGTATGATTACAGGATTCAGAGATATAAACTTTATCAAACAAATCTTGGCATTGGATATTAATCAAGAAGTCATCATAAGCAGAACCGGGCAAATAAAAGTCAGAAACCAGGAATATCTTCTTTCCCTTGGCCTTTTCCTTTCTCAGCATTCTGATGATTTCCAGATTACCATACTGGCAGCCTATTTCGATGCTGATATCAATGTTGAGGCTTGCTTCCACAAACGATTGCCTGTCCATGAACAACCTGACCCGCTTTCCCAGCAGTTCATAAAGCATTTCCATCGTTAAACAATAAGGAGCTTCCTCATATTTCTCGCCCACTATATGATGCGCACGATGACGTAAATCAACAATTTCATCCAAAGGAATTTCTTCTAGTTCAGGAATCTTCACCAACATACACTTGGCCCATTGATGATAAATCTGAAAAGAATGAATATGCCTGAAGCATGTTGTGTCGAAGTAATCGACAAAGATGTATTTATTTTTTTGATTGATTTTCATGTTCTAAAAACTAATTTGAGTCCACTTCTACCATAGAATACATGTCTGATAGTATAGATATTCCAGACAACGAATTCTGCATTCCAATAGCAATTGCATACAGCAAGATATTGATAGAAGAAAAACAACCAGCAGGTACTCACCAAAGAAGAAAAGTAGCTTAATATAAAATCTCTCGCTTTCCCTACTGGCTGTAATCGATTATTTAAACAATAGCTTTATTCTATCCTCCATCACATGAAATGGAATCTGGAAACTATTGTTCACTTCTTTGTAGTTATTTTTAAACATAATTTCCCTTGCCGCCTCCTCATTTCCTAATGGCAGAAATGTAGCATTGCCATCGAAAGTTTCGTGAAAGATTTCAATATCGCTTAAAATAATTCGCTTACATCCACATGCTACAGCTTCAAAAGGAGTTCTACCAAAGCCTTCGTCTAGAGAAAGCAAAGCGAAAGCGTAAGCATAATGATATAATGTAATCAAAGTTTCCTCTGTAACATATTCTGTAAATATCAGATAATCCTTCATTTGATCTATAAGGACTTTTAACTCCTCATCTTGCCCCCATCCTTTTCTTCCAACTAAAACCAGTCTCATTTTTTTTTCTTTTAGAATTGGAGCTAATACCCTGAGAAGATACTTGAAATTCTTACGGGGTTCAATTGTAGAAACCGATATAAAGTAAGAATTTGGTTGCAAATTCCACTTATCAATAAGCTTAATATTTACTTTTTCAGAAACACCCTTAAAGCTGATAGCAATATTCTCACCCAAATTATATATAGGTGTATTTGTATATTCAGCAAACTGTCTCTTTTCAGATTCAGATATCGTAATAATACCATCTATCCATTTGAGCGACCATAATGCCTTGGGAGTAAGATAATATTTAGCCGCAAAATTCAAAGTTTTACGATACTTCAAGAACGCACAATCATGAAAAGTAGGATAAACCTTTCCTTTAAATCCCCACTTCAAATCAACCGGAGGAGGAAAAATCGGAAATAACACAATATCAGGTGCAATCTTTCTTATGCACTTAGATAGTTTTATATTTTCCAACAACAGACGATTGCTTTCTGGTATAATTACCGCATTCGGATTATCATCCAGTTCGTTCTGCACATGGAATATTGGAATTATCTGATTCCCACTCGTCAATAAAGCCCGATATAGGTCTATAGCATACATCTCTACGCCTGTCCGTTTACGACCATAGAGAGGTGTTAAATCAATTGCAATTTTCATACACTATAGTTTTAAAAAGTTTCATCCACATTTGCATAACATTCTCCTTTTCAAATTTCTGTACCGAAGCAACTGCGTTTTTAGAATACAATTCCAACATTTTGTTTGATGACAGCAGTTCACATATTGAATCTGCCAACTTCTCTTTGGTCCTTTCTTTAACAATGATTCCATTTTTTCTGTCTTGAATCACTGCTAAATTTCCCGAAATATTAAAGCCGATACATGGAAGTCCAAAATTCATGGCTTCTACTAATACTAACGGAAAACCTTCATATCTTGAAGGCAAAACAAATAGAGAATAATCAGGATATATATTAGCCAAATTATTCGTAACGCCACATAATTTTACATTTTTAGCCAATTTTAACCTGTCAATTTTTTCTTGAAGTTCATCCTTTAATGGACCATTACCCCAAACGTCCAAATGCCAATCAGGGTATCGGTCTGTTACAATTTTCCATGATTCAATTAGTAAGTCGATATTCTTTACATAATCTAAACGCCCTACACATATTGCTCTCTTGGTTCCTAAATTTGATCTTTTGTATACTCTAAGACTTGTAAAATTAGGAATGACTAAACCATTTTTAAATCCCCATTTTTTTTTATCTATCTCTGTTAAAAGTATACACTTAGAGTATAATGGATAAAAGAATGAACGAATCATATTATTTGCAAATGCTTTTACTTTATTATTTGAGTATAATTCTTTATTCATCAGACGTAACCCATCATATGAAAAATGAAGTTCAACTATTTTGGGAATATTTCTCTGTATGAAAGGAAGTATCCAACTAATAGTGTTTGCATTTGCATTTACTATAACATCTGGATTTACTATCCGTATAATTTCTTTTAGTTTGGTAACAAGTCCAAATGCCAAGACTAACTTGCCACGAAAGGATTTTATATCTTTTTTTTGAATTATAGGAATTCGTTTAACCTTTTCGTCTATAGGAAAAAACGAATCATCATCATATGTTCCAAAATAAGCTAAAGACACATAATATCCATGGTTGGCCAAATAGTTTATTTTGTCAATAACAATATGCTCCATCCCACCACTATTGGTAATATGGGTTAAAAAATACAACAGCTTCATACTATTTTCTAAAAAACGACATTACTAATAAAAAAATACGCTTTAAACACTTTGTTGAAAAGGATACATTCCATATCTTCAACAAATATTCATAACATGCTCGGAAGTCTCCAGCCAAATATGCTGATTTTGAAAACATATATATAACAAGAACTACATATTTATAAAAATATGAACTCTTTGAATCAAAATTTAACCATTCAATATAGGGGAATTCTTCATTAGAACATGTATAATTATTTGACAAGCTAGAGGATATATCTTCTTTATAAGTCATCAATGACTTATTGCAAAATGCAATTTTGTATCTCAAGGCAATTCTCAACCACAAGTCTATGTCTTCACCTCTTTTTATGCCCTTTCGAAACAAAGGAATTTCATTTGAAATAGACTTTCTAATACATGTTGCACTAGTTATATTAATTGAAAGACCATGTAAATATGATAGTTTAAAATAATCAGTCAATTCTCCATAATCAGGTAGCCCAAATAAATGATTAACATAGATTTTACCATCTCTTTTTTGTATTGAATACCCAGAGAAAAACATATTTGCATCAGGGTACTTTTCGATAAGTGAAGCCATTTCTTGCAGATAATTAGAACTCCATGTATCATCGGCATCAAGAAAAGCAATTATTTCATAATTTGCCATTGCTAAACCATAATTTCTCGCTTCAGAGACCCCCGAGTTTGGTATTGTATACACCTTAATTTTAGAACTATCTATAGAGTTTACTACTTCCAAGCTATTGTCAGTCGAAGAATCATTTACAACAATTACTTCATAATCCGAATAAGTTTGCTGAAGTACAGACTGGATAGTATCATAGATATAGTCTTCTTTATTAAACAACGGAATAACAACTGAAAAATTTATCATTGTATTTTTTTCCTTTTAATCTGTAAATATCCTAGATAAAAACCTATATAGAGCATAGCAAAAGGCCACTTATATAAATTTCCTGTAACAATTGAATTCACCAAGAATGCCGTTAATATAGCAATAGCCAAATAACTTTCTAAGCATTTTTGCCTATACATATATCTATAAATACACGTAAAAAATACGATATTCGCTATAATTTGTATCAGCCCTCTTTCTATAAGTAATATAAAAATATAACTTTCTGCTCCCATTAACATACTACTCAAAAATCCATTTTCAGCAGCAATCACATCCCAAAAATAATTAATGCCATTACCAAATAGTGGATTTTTAAGAAATAACTGATAACTATAGTATAACTGTTGCATACGCATAGCCATATTACTACCACCACTTTTACCTCCATCTTCTAGGAAAGCATCACCAAATTTACTTTCAATTGTAGAGCCAAAAAGTATGTAAATAACAGCCAAAACACTACATGCGGCAAGAACATACTTAAATTTAGTTTTACTGTTTGCTATAAAAAAATAGTACAAGACACTAGCTCCAACCATAAAATCCAACAATGCTGACCTAGATTTTGTAAGGACCAATGCTATTATCAACAAGCCAATTAGAACATTATCAAACCACCTTGTTTTATACTTTAGTCTTACATAAAGCATTATTAACAAACAGACTGACTCTGCCAAACCTGCAATATGGGAATTATAATAAAACGAAGCAACTCTGCCTCTATCATCATTCAAAGAGTCACTAAATCCTATTGCTGTATTAAGAGGGTCACTACCTAAGATTACACATAATAAGGCATATACGCAAACTATAAAAGATAGTTTTTTAAGACATTTGACAAGCTGTAGTTCTTTGTTATCATAAAATGAAATATACCCCAAAAGCATATATCCAAACGTTTCAAAAAAAGCTAAAAATCCCTTAAAACTACCTATCACAAAGTTAAAGCGGTCATCAAAAAGCCCTGTTAAAATAAAAGATAAAAGTAGAAAAAGCACAGTATGTTTGCAAGGAATTTGTAGTAGCCTATTCCTATCTTTATTAGAGACCAATACTGACAGCCAAAATGCGACATTAAGCACTCGCGCTGACGAGATATTATCAGCTAAGTAAAATCCATAGGGTAGGAATGTTATGCCAATAATAAAAAGTAAGAAACGATCAAATCCCTTATATATTAATATTAGCCCAGCAAACAACACTGTCAAAATTATATAAACACCTTCCATACTTTATAAATCATAAGGATAGCAATATTGTGAAAGTTCATGTTCAATTCTAGATATCTCATTTTTTCGCACATTAAATTTCAGCCACAACCTTGTATTATTCTTTGACTTTTCTGGATTAAAAAATTGTTTTTTGCTAATATGCTGTTCTTCACTTAATCCAATAAAATCCAATATTTTAGGTATAGTTTCCGAATATTTATACACAGCATCTTCAAACTGTAAAAACAAGACAGAATCAGAAGATTTCAAATCTTGTTCTTTATTTTTACGTAAAATAAGATACCATTTTATAAAACATTCTATGTCGGCACTAGGTATCCATGCCTCATGCCAAAAAAGCTCATTTAAAAGATATAAATCACGAGGATCTCTGTCTACAAGTATTATTTTAATATTAGAAAAGTACTTTTCGTAACGACAAAAATTATATGCAGGCACTAACTGATCAAAACACAAATACTCATACTTATTCTCTTTATCAAAAGAATCTAATATATCAGCATAAAGTTCCTTTGTTGCTGTAAAGAAACGATTGCCCCCCATACTAATTTCTATAGGAAGGTATTTCTTCAATAAAGGAGTCCTTTCATAAGAATCTTTTCGAGGTAAAAGCTTTAATATTTTATTCTGTACACGCAACGGTAAATCATAATAGAAAAAACGTATAAATTTATTATACCTTAAAGGATGAAAGACATTTGCACCCATAAAATCAACGTCAACAAGACTTTGCAAATATTTTGAAATCAAATCTTCAAAATTAGGGAATACCGTCTTATATTCTTTCGATAACTCTCCAGTCATTTTACGGAATCTATAAATTGCTTCAGCAACTTTATTTCTTTCAAAGTCATCAACGATATAATGCTGTAAATCCGAAATACCATCAATTTGAAAAGCCAGACTTAATTCATACGAATCTCCACAACTTTTTACATTTTCAAATTCTTTCATTAAATCAGAAATAACACTAGAACCTGTACCTCCAAAACCTGTACAAGTAATATAATGATGTTTTGCCATTTTACTTTATGTTTTTAATTTTTAACACTAATTCTTTATACCCAATCCTTAACATTAGAAAAGGAGTAATTTTTAAATCAGTAAGAACCCACATTGGCCATCTCCAATGATTATAGCATGAATCTACAAGAAAAGGGGACAAGACCAAACTCCAAATACCTAAATTAAAATATTTTAGGAATATTATATTTAATAATATAATGAACGCACCAGCTACTAAAGAAGACTTCACAAAAGGAACTTCATTTTTTGTTACTATAAGTGTAGCAAAAATAGAATGATTAGAATGCAAAAGCCCCTCCAATAAATAAAACAGCATCAAACTCATACAAGGAAGAGCTGTATTAGAATGAATTAATTCCAATGCCCATGCTCCAAACAAAGTTAATCCTCCTCCGCCAATTACATATATGCAAATCAATATCATTATTGACAAAGACATTCTTCTTATAATCAAATCATTATTATTCTTTGCCCACATAGAACAAAAATAAGGGCTATTAGAATGAAAGAATGTTTCAGCATTTGTTCTTACTACACCATACAATTGCACCATTAATCCATAAGACGCAACTTTCTCCATTGGAAGAAACAATCCTGAAATAAAAACCCCTGCTTCGGAACATGCATAACTACCAACCATTGTCAAGCCAAATAATTTTGCATTTTGCCATAAAGCAGAAAATGTTTCATGAATGTCATTTTTTTTAACGACTATGTTAGCAGTATTCTCTAAGATATATTTAGTATAGAATTTCTTATAGGAATAATATCTACCGACAAAAGGAGACACTAAATTCGCAATAACCACACTTAGCAAACCTAATCCACAAAACAACAAAATAAAGCATATTATAATATATACTATTTTGTTGTACATTATTGCTTTCTGCATTTCTTGAATTTTTCCAGTTCCTCTTAAAAGTGCTCCATAATAAATAAAATACAAATTTAAGCTACATGATACGGAATACAAAATCCAAATCAATAAAGAATTTTGAACATTACTAAAACCATGAGTGATTTTATACATATAAGCAGTACCTAATGTCAATAAAGCTATTAATGTAAATAGAGAAATGCGTCTATAAATAAACTTTGCCGTTTCTATAACGCATCTTAACAAATAGAAATCAACATTACTACGTTCACCAACATCAACACCTTTTTTGAGAATATGCTTGGAACCACTCAAAACATAAGTTAAAGATCTTCCACACAATTCAGAAAAGCCCATATCAACAATAGAGACTAGAGCACCGACAGATAGCATGATATAATTCATACCTATTTCCGTAGCACTTAGCCTATTTAAAATTACAGGTAAAACCAAAAGATTGGCTCCCAAATTAAAAAAATTTGCGATATAGGACCAAGCTATATCTTTTTTCGAGATTTTTACTTCCATATTAAAGTTTTATCAACCATATAAAAATATAATGCTCTTAATCTATAAATTATTTTTCCACAAAAAAGAGAAAAGTTCATTTTTTGCTTAAAATCAAATGCTTTTATTCTTTTGTAAATAAAGTATGACACAACTTTTTTAAGTGGCGCATTTCTATTCCAAAAAGTATTTATAAAATTCATATTGAAATAATAAATACTCTCTGCAAAGTTATGAATCTGTGTAGATGTCGATATAGCTTGTGTTTCCCGTCTAGTTATAAAATTAATACGATACATTCCACAAGCATGCCACATCATTGTCATTAATACACGATCACCATTTGGATAGAAATTAGGATTATACCCACCAATTTTAAGCAAGGCAGGTTTAGACATTAAAGCTGAACATCCATTACAAGAATCATCAAAAAATATACCGATTTTTCCTATTTTATACATTTCTTTTGAATGAAATAATAACCCCTTATAACGATGATACCTCTCTAATTCTTTCCCGTTTTTGCCTATTGTGATATAGCGGCCTACAATCACAGAATCATTATTTAATTTAACATGTGCATTCCAAATTCTTGTCAAAGTTTGCGGCACAAACTCATCATCTGCATGTAAAAAAGATATATACTGAGCACGTGCTAACCAAATGCAACGATTCCAATTCCCGAACATTCCAATATTCTCAGAATTTTTAAAGAGTCTTACTTTCGGGCTGTTTGTTTTTTTTACGAACTCCAATATTCCTTCACTATTGGTACTCTGATTATCAACAATTACGATTTCATAAGGATATACAAAATCCTGATTTAATGCACTAAGTAAAGCATTATCAAAGTAAGCAGCATTATAAACCGGAATCAATATTGAGATCAAAGGTTTCTCTACTTCTGAATCATGTTTAAACAATAAAACACTTTCAACATCATCAAAATCATTCATGTGATTTTGCACTTGAAACATAGACTTAATTTCCTTATAAGGATATGTTATTTTCTCCATTTTTATAATTTTAAGAGTTTAGTTAAATTTAACAATTCCTCGGGCGTATCTATCTCATAGATTCCATCTATCTCCTTCACATGTATATCAAGGTCAGGATAAATGTCCAACACCATATTGTCCCAATAGAGATTAGTATAGTCCTCATGAGTATAAACCTCTTCCATGTGCTTGATGATTTTCTTGCAGTCATCAGCCTTCCAATATGAGATTCCACTCATCAGAAAGCCATCACCAGCACCAATGTTTATCTTCACTAGTTTGTTGTTCCCATCTACTTCCAATCCCCATTCATTCTCGTATTTTTTTTTCTTGGCAAAATACGTAGATTGGGCAACTTCTGATGAAAGCACATTCTTATCCATATAAACATCGCCTTCCATCACGTATGTGTCATGGAATCTATCTCTAACGATATACAAGGAATTAATGTTATTACAAGAATCGTATCTATCGTTGAAGACAATATCTACACCATACTTTTCCTTCAAGAAATCCAAGGCATCAGCCTTATATCCTGAAATTAGAGTAATATCATCAATACCTTTCTCTTTCAAGAATTGTATCTGGCGCTCCACCATAGGGATACCATTTACTTCGACCAAACACTTTGGTCGGTCATTTGTCAAAGGGCGCAGGCGTGTTCCCATGCCTGCAGCCAATATTATAGCGTTCATATCTAAATATTATTTTTCGTTCAAATAATTCTTCACATCTTTAAAGAAACTCCAAACTATCAGTATCAAAAGAATACCCACTGGGAATGCAGCAATGATTGTCACAGACTGCAAACTGTAAAGCGTATTCTCGGCAAATAGCAATCCGATAGGGAACAAGATGAGCATAATACTCCATACTGCTCTAATCTTTCTGCTTGGCTCTTCATCAGCAGAGATTTGATTATAGCTATAAGAAGATGCCACATAAGTAATACCATCCAATGTAGTACTGTAGAAAGCAATCATCGTGATAACCAATAGTATCAATGCTACCTCTGGTAAAGGTAATGTACCGAATATCTTCAAAATAGCTTGATACATCTCACCTCCATTTGATATATAGCCTGTAACATCAAGTCCATGCTTCAGCTGTTGAGCCAATCCATAGTTTCCTAAAATGATAAATGACATGTAAGTTCCAGCCAATCCCCAACCAAATGTACCAAAGACAAGGTTCTTAATGGTTCTTCCCTTACTGATAAGAGCAATAAAGAATGGGGTTGCAATACACCAAACCAACCAATATGCCCAGTAGTAAATAGTCCATGTCTGTGGGAAGTTATTCTCTCGCAACGGATCCATATAGGTTGAGAGTCCGATGAAGTTCTGAACCATGTTGCCTAAAGACTGGAATCCAGTCTCTACAATATACCTTGTTTCTCCACCCAAGAACAAAAAATAAAACAAGATGGCAAAGAACATATATGAACAGAACGAAGCTAATTTGGAAATACCATTCATACCCAACAATACTGTAATGGTATAGACTGCACATATCAAAAGCAAGATACCTATGGTAAGCGTAACACTGGTTGAAATGCCAAACACAGATGCTAAGGCTGAAGCCAAGAGAGGGGTTGCCAAAGAGAACGTAGTAGCCGTAGCACAAACCATTGCGAAGACAGCAACAATATCTATTACCTTGCCCCAAGGTCCATCCACTCTGTCACCTATCAGAGGACGCACTGCCTCTGAGAAACGTTGTCTCTCTCGTTTGCGAACATGCATCATAAAAGCAAAACTGATAGCAAGCACCACATAGAATCCCCACGCTAATGGTCCCCAATGGAACAACGGGAAGGTCGGTGCCCAAAGCTGCATCTTACCGAGTTCTGCCACATGAGGTTCTGCACCATACAAAGCCCACTCTATCAATGAATAAAACATGATATCAGCAGCCATGGTTGAAGTAAATATCATCGTACCCCAAGCAAAGTTGCTATAAACAGGCTTATCAATGTTACCCAACTTAATCTGACCATATTTGTCCTTGAAAGCCAAATATAATGATAACAATACGCATCCCAATCCAAGGATGACATAATAGATGCCAATGGTATCACCAAAGAAACCACGCAGGGTATCAACAAATAATTTCGACTGAGAAGGAATTAACATAAATACCAACATCATTGCCAAAACTATGACAAAAGGAATCAATGTTGTAATCCAATCAATTCTACCTTTCAAATTCTCTCTTTCCATTTCTATAAATCTATTTTCTTTAAGTTTTCAATTGCTCGTGTATATCTATCCATACCATAAGTACCGAAATCATCTCCCTGTGCTTCCTTGATACAAGTCCATACGGTCCACAGATAATCCATCAATATCTGATATACCAATATTTTCTTTCTGGCATTCTCTGGTTCATTGCCATCGAAATAATGGCTGAGAAAATAATCCTTGCTTTCATCTGTAAAATTACTTTCCAAGAATAGGGCTGCAATATCCCACATAGGATCGTTCATCCCAGAATATTCCCAGTCTATCAGATAGATAGTTCCATTCTCAGCCTTCAAGAAATTCTCAGCTACGAGATCATTATGACAAGGCTTTACTGATACCCCCAATTGGTTCAGATAATCTTCTAGTTGAAAGACCTTTTTTCTTATGGGTTCATAGCCTTCATACATTTTACCGTCTGCTTTAACCAGCAAATGCTCATAGTTCAATATTTCCTTGAATACATTAAACTCATTACCAAAGCGAACATGAGAATGATGTAAAGTTCTGAAGATATTGGCTATCTTCTTCATGTTTGATGGTCGCTGAATAGTCGCCCTATTCAATGTCTCTGCGTTCTTTACAAAGTCCGCAAGTTTGATACCAGTCTCAGAATTGAAGTATTTGATTGGAGGATTGATACCCATCTTGCAAGCTTGCAAGGAGTTTTGTTCCTCATTGCTTCGCACTACCATACCTTCTGCACCAATGCCAGGTACACGAAGTACATATTCATATACGCCCTTAGTAACTTTAAAGTTCTTGTTTGACATGCCTCCTATCTGGCTTATCTTCACCTCATTCTCAATCTGTTCGTTCGGGAAAATAACCTTTAGGTATGAAATCAAGTTTTCGTAATCAAACGGATTTTCCTTTCTGCGAAGCTTAGGATAGATATAGTTGCGAAGCTTATTGAAATCTTCTTCACAATCCACATCTCCCCAAATCAAATTGGTAAACTTGATATAAGGCCTGTCCAAAACATCAGTAGAATCAAACAGCAAATACTCATAGTTGAGATAAGGATTATTGCTGTTTTTCCACTTGTTCATCATTCGGTCAAAAGAGTGCTTGGAAATCTTGACGATACCCAATAGCTCACCCTCGAAATTACATATCTGATGACGGTCCTTGCTTATCTTGGTGATATATCCACTGCGAGTTTCAACAAAGGCCTCATCCCCACTACCAGACTCTTCCGTAATGGCAAAGCAATTTTCGTTTTTTGTCTCAGAAAGTTCTTTCAGGACCTTATACTCATAGAACGTATCGCCCTCTACCAACAAGAAATCATCCTTGACATAAGGTGCTGCCATAGCAAGCGAACCCATCGAAGAAGTAAACTTAAAGTCTGGATTCAATACCAGACGAACTGTCTCTGATGCGTATCGCTGATACAGTTGAGCTTGCCCCCCTACTACTAAGAGAATATTGTCATAGTTGAGGGCCGTCAAAGCCTCGATGGTTCTATCTATCAAACAAGAATTCTCGTAATAAGGTTTCAAAGGATAAGGTATTTCTGTATCCTTATCCTTCCTGGCCGATAAAATAACCGCTGTTTTCATTAAAGTCCGAAATAAAGTGACATCGTAAAGTATGATTTATTATTGTAAGGATTCAGTACATAGCTGGCACTGATAGGTAACTTGAAGTTACCAAACTTGAATGCCGTGCTATACTTGGCATTGATATTTACCACATTGAATCCACTTTGGTTATTAGTATAAAAGCCCTTGTTCAAATTGGCTCCTACACATAAAGCTATATTATTATCTTCCGTAAAGGAGTGGGTGTAACCAACCTCTGCATATGAAGAATACATTTGCTTTCCATCTGCGTTTTTGTCTGCTCCAAAGATATAAGTTGATACCGTAACCCACAAAGGAACCTTTGTTCCTGCCCATGTGGCGTAAGCCTCAACCCAATGTCCTGTCTCGCGATTGCTCAACTTGAAATACTGGTCTTTTTCACCGACGGAGGAAGGATAATAGTAATCAGAAACACCAACAGTAAACTCACTGGCAGTATAAGATACACCTAAATCGACTTCCTGATGACTACCATCAATGGCATAACCTCCCATAGCGAATGCATTGAATCCATGCGTATTATAGCCAATCATGGGAAATACCGTAGGGGCTGTTCCGTATTCAATACCACGCCACATATACTTTGTGGACAATTCCAAACTTGCAGAAAAGGGAGAATCCTTCAGATTACTTTCAGCATTAGCCAACATTGCCCAAAACAAAAAAGGCAACATAAGTAATAGTTTCACTTGATTTCTCATGTAAGTTTTATATAAAATGTTTATTTTTCAAACTCTTGATATATGTCACTTGTGTGCAACATTTGTTGTACGACCTCACTTTGCATAGCTATCGCCCAGATAATATAAGCTTTATTTTTTCTGATTTCAGCCATACTATCATTTTACACTATTCATTCCACTCAACAAACTCTGGTTACTCCAGAGATATCCCCATTCTCCAAATCGTCCTATAGGTTCGATTCCTAATGACATCAAATAGTCTCTCACGATTTCTCTATTCTCATAAATCTGATGATCAAAAACCACATTGGCATATTTCTCGAAACCAACATGAGCAAAGAGAATGTCTTCTTGCTTGATAATTCCCAACTCTACAAGTTTTCCAACAGTTCCATCCAACAACTGTTGCTCTATATATTCACCTTCCTTGCAATATACTTCCATTTGAAGTGAAGAACATCCTTCGGGGGCATTCTTTGGAGACTTCAAAGATGGTGAATAGACTCTAGCAGCCAAGATGTCCTCATCATAGATATACCACCAAAGATATGGTGGAATATTCTTGGTCTTCAATGCGATAGACACATGATAACCTGAGGTACATTTCAACTTTCCGATAGCTTCAGTCACATGAGTTGGAATAGAAGATAACAAGTGAGCATATTCAGGAAGAGGAATAGACGAATATAATTTATCATATTCGTATGCTTTTCCATCTTCCGTCTTAACAACTTTTCGTTCTACATCTATCATTACCACTTTCTGATGATAGCGGATATCCGCATTCTCAGCCAAAGAGCTAAAGAAATGCTTATAGCCACCCGTTTTAGGGTATCGCATTTCCTTGGCATAATAGGTAACTGGCGTATCAGCCGTCTTTGAGCCTTGGATTACTTCCTCTACGGAAGGCTGATATACTCGCTGACCTACCCATTTGGTTTCCAAATCCTTTGCTTCACACATCCAATACTTTTTGGTGTAAACCATTGGGAAGTGTTCGGCAAAATAATCTCCAAACTGCATTCTTAGCCATTGCTCATAATTGGTAATTTGAGACATATCTACTTGTGGACGAGCCAAAAAATCGTCTATGATTTTCTTTTTCTCTTGCTCATCCAATGGAAACAGATTATTTTGGGCAGGATGCTTAATCCATTTTCTGTTATAGATATTGTAAGGATTAGGGATATGAGTAATGATGTTACCAGCAGATGAATTAAAAATCTTCAATACTTTCTCTTCTTTTGCAAAGGAAAAATGCACAAATCTGTCAAACCTAAAACCGTCAATAACAAAATTACCACAGAGACCTCCATAAGTTTCATCCTTCTCCAGAATAATAGGAGAATACCCTTTTTGTTTATAGGAATAAGCTGCTCCGAGACCAGAGATGCCAGCTCCTAAGATTAAAATTTTATCCATTAAGTTTATAATCGTTCTTTAAAATTTCTACACCATCTTCTAAATCAATTCTTGATTTCCAGTTCAAAAGTTGTTGATTCAGCGCAATCGGTGCTACTGCATGCATAATGTCTTGCTGAGAATAAACTCTACCACCCCAGTTTGCATTCATTTTCTGTCCCCAAATCTCTTCCATCTTAGATGCCACCTCTCTTATAGAATGACCTTTACCTGTACCTAAATGGAACTGATAATAAGAATCTTTCAATTCTGGAAGTTTCTGTATCAATGTATAGAAGAAATCAGCCATATCATCAACATGAATGAAATCAAGAATCTGTTCACCCATTGTAAAATCAACTGGCTCGCTGGCAGAAAAAGAATCAATCATGTAATCTATCACCTTCTTATAGACATTATATCTACCATAAGGAGAATAGACAACAACATTAATCCAATTCCACTTAGAAATGGATTGATAATATCGGATGATTGGACGTTCTGCAGTTTTTGTTGCAGAATACAAGTTGTTAGGATGATATTCCCCATCTCCATATCTGAATTCTGAAAATGTACCTATGTTGATGAAGTTCTGACACTGAGTATTACTCAATGCCTCCAACAAAAATGTGGTAAACGAAATATTGGCTTCCACCAGTTTATTTACATTCTCAAAATCATGACGGCCTGTAAAGAATGCTGCCAGATGCAAAGTAACATCTGGGTTAGCATTCTTTACTTGCTCCATCCAATCAGAAGACTGGGTAGTTATCATTTCTACAGATTCGTTGCCAAACAAAGTCTTTGCCTTATCTAGATTTCGGACTAAAAGAACCAAATCATTTACACCCTTACTAAAGAGATAAGGTATTAACGTCTTGCCAACGAATCCTGTAGCTCCAGTAATCAATATTCTCATACGTTGAAATTATAAGGAATCTCTGACAAATCAACCCTTGATGCCTCTGAATCATCATGAACTTCCGGTATAATATCCATCAACATTGATGTGCCCTCACCTGCTCCAGCAAAAGCCATCCAGAGACCTGGCTGAACCGTTAAACGCTGGTAATTATCCTTTGGTGAAAGGATAATCTCTTCAAACTGTCCTTTTGTCTTACTCCCTTCACGATCATCGTAAACAACAAACTTAACAGCGCCAACAGGTACAACGATGTTCAGCACCATACGATTATGACGCTTCCAGCCTTTCACCATGCCATGTTTGATTTCAGAGAAGTAAGCTTCTCCAAAACCAACATATCCTTCATCTGTACTATGAATGGCATGAAATATATCACCCTTAGGAACAGCAATGTGCTTCATCGGATGTAATTCTACTCCTTCTATCATATTATTTTGTCCAATTTAAGTTCTGACTTTCAGCTTCCTTAGTATAATATTCAATCTGCTTCTTGGTCAAATCGAACATATCTACGTTTTTGCCCTCATAGAATGCTTTGTACCACTCTGCAATGATATGTACACACTGCTCATAATGTAAAGTTGAATGCCAATTGAGATAAGCAAGAGCCTTGTCACAGTTCAATTTCAATAGGGTAGCCTCCTTGAAAGGAACATTACCTGTCAGTTTGGAAGCCTTCTCCTTATCTAATCCCCACTCTTCTGCCAAATCCTGCGTCAACTCGAACACAGTCTTTGTCTGTTCTGCACGAGGGCCAAAATTATAAGCCTCTCCATTCTCTGACTTATTCTCATAGAGATATTGTCCCAAAGTAAGGTAACCACTCAGAGGTTCCAATACATGCTGCCAAGGACGGGTAGCCTTAGGACAACGGATTTCTACAGTTTCTCCCTTAGAGAACGCCTTAACACAATCTACTATGATACGGTCTTTAGCCCAATCACCACCACCGATGACATTACCAGCGCGAGCCACACCCATCTTGATATTTGGCATGTTCTGGATGAAAGAAAACCAATAGCAACGGATAGCTAATTCTGCTGCACCTTTTGAACCAGAGTAAACATCCTTGCCACCGACCTCATCAGTCTCGCGATAGCCCCAGATCCATTCTACATTATTATATGCCTTGTCTGAGGTAATCAATACACAGGTACAATTCCAATCAATATTTCTGATTGCTTCGAGTACAGATGTTGTGCCAATCACATTTGTTGTCATTGTATCAAATGGATCTTTGTATGACGTCAACACCAATGCCTGCGCTGCCAAATGGAAGATGAAGTCAGGCTTCACTTCCTGCACATAAGCGTTCATTGCCTCTTTGTCACGGATATCTCCAAACTTATGGTGAATCTTATCATTCAATTTACATACATTGAACATTCCTGGTTCTGAAGGTACATCGATAGAATAGCCATAAACCTCAGCACCCAACATAGTGAGCCATGTAGAAAGCCATGAACCTTTAAAACCTGTATTTCCTGTAATCAATACTTTCTTTCCTTGATAGACGTTATTAAATGCCATATTATTTATTTTTAATTGATTTATAAAATTGATGATTTAGGGACTTCTCTTTCCCATTTTTTCCATGGAGCAGTATTGGTTTCCAATAACTTCTCCAACATATTCTTCTCACGGATGTTATCCATACACTGCCAGAATCCTTCATGGACGTATGACATCAGCTGGCCTTCTTTTACCAATTGCTCCAATGGCGCTTTTTCAAATACACAGTCATCACCTGTTAGATAATCGAATATTTTTGGTTGCAAAACCATATAACCAGCATTGATAGGTGCACCATCAGTGATATTCTTCTCACGGAAGGACTTGACAGCATTATCACCACCAATATTGAGTACACCTTTCTCTTGCTTCATTTTGACAGCTGTAAGGGTAGCTATCTTTCCATGTGACTGATGGAACTCTAGGAGTTTGTCTATATCTACATCACAAACGCCATCACCGTATGTCATGAAGAAAGGTTCGTTACCCACATATTTCTGCACACGCTTGATACGTCCACCTGTCATGGTGTTGTAGCCAGTATCGACTACCGTCACCTTCCAAGGCTCCAGTTGGCTCTGGTGAATAGTAACCTCATTGCTGCCATTGCGCCAATCGAAACTCACATCGCTGTTATGAAGGAAGTAATTGGAGAACCATTCCTTGATATATTCTTGTTTGTAACCTGCACAGATGATAAACTCATTGTGCCCATAATATGAATATTCCTTCATAATGTGCCAAAGGATTGGCATTCCGCCAATCTCAATCATTGGCTTAGGCTTAAACTGGCTCTCTTCGCTAATACGGGTGCCAAAGCCTCCTGCTAAAAGTACTACTTTCATAGCTATTTTATTTTTAGAATAGAATTTATTTTCTATAGTATATAAACTAAATATACTAACCTAATCCTTTAGAAGATAACTAATAAAGGATTTGCCTTTTGTTGTTAAATGATTTTTAAGAACATCAACAGGATTTCCATCAGTTTTAAGAGAAAAACTTAGAGTATTATCATTAATTAATCGCTCTCTAGTCAAAGCATATAATGAATCCTTTATCTGTTCTTCATTGATTTGAAGTAAATCTTTGAGAGTCCATACTAAATCATAATTTTTCTCTATTCGATACACTTCAGAACGTTTACCATTTTCCAGATTCGGATTCTTCAAGACATATCCTTTTGCTTTATTAGCCAGCTCTGGCTGATATAGAACTTTTAAAATGGTTAAATCGTCTTTTTCCAACCGTGACAAAATATTCATGTATTTCTCTGTAATATCATAATCTACTGTATCTTTAAAGATGCTATTCAATAGAATATTCTTGAAATACATCCTTTTGTCATCATTTCGTTCATTTGCGACTTGATTTACAGTTTGCTCAAATATATCAAGAAAATTATCATTCTTCACATATTTCTCATTAATGCTCTTTTGTGATTCATCCAAGTCTTTTTGCAAACTTTCTAACATTTCCAAGCATCGAGTCAATTTTCTTTCCGCTTGTCTCTCTTTTACTGTTTCAACGTAAGAAACAATAAAGCCGGTAATGGGATTTAAATTTAGAAGTTGCTTACCTACACTCTCAGAAATAGTTTTAATTGCCTCTTTATCGTGATTCATAGATACTTATTTAATTAGATTACATCATAGCCATTCATACTAACATTGCTTTATGTAAAGCATATTAACTATTCTAGGATAATTATATTTATCGTTCTTTCATTTTCCGAACTCTTTAATTCTCTGCTCCTCTTTCAAAGAGCAAACAAGCAGTTGTCCGTGCTTCTCGGCTACGATATAGCCATCCAAACCTTGAACTACAACCTTGCTTTCATCGGGTGCATGAACCACGCAGTTCTTGCATTCATACAAACGGATATCCTTGCCAACCTTGGCATTGCCAGCCTCATCCTGTGGAAGCAAGGTACGGAGACTGCCCCAGCTGCCTAAGTCGCTCCAGCCGAACTCGGCTGGCAAGGTATAAATTTCCTTCGACTTCTCCATTACCGCATAGTCAATGCTTATCTTCTCGCAGGTTGGGAAGAGTTTGCCGACCACCTCTTTCTCCTGTTCGGTATAGAAAGAAGGTGCCATCTCGTCCATGATACTGGCAAGCTGAGGCTGGAAGGTGCGGATTGCCTTGCTGATGGTATCGATGTTCCATACGAAGATTCCGGCATTCCAATAGTAATTGCCAGCGGCAAGGTATTGCTCGGCTGTCTCCAGGTTTGGCTTTTCCTTGAAAGCCTCAACCTTGTAGATTTCATCTACGGATGTTGGCTCTGCTGAGGCTATATAGCCATAGCCTGTTTCCGGGCGGCTTGGCTTAATACCGATGGTAACGATGGCGTTCTTATCGGATGTATAGCTCAATGCCTTGCTGAGCACTCGCTGATACTCCGAGGTATTGATGACCAGGGCATCGGATGGTGTCACCACGATGTTGGCATCAGGATGCTTCTTCTGGATCTTCCAGCAGGCATAAGCAATACATGGAGCGGTATTGCGAGCCTCCGGCTCTGCTAATATGTTATCTACTGGCATGTCAGGGATTTGCTCCTTGACAATGCGAATGTATTTCTCGTTTGTCACTACCCACATGTTCTCGACAGGACAGATTGGCTTCAATCTATCTACTGTTAATTGTATGAGGGAACGGCCGACTCCCATCACATCTATGAATTGCTTTGGGTAATCGGGGGTTGACATTGGCCAGAAGCGGCTGCCTACGCCGCCAGCCATAATTATGATTTGTATGTCGTGCATAAATCTTGTTCTTTTATATTAAAGATTTTCTAAAATCATCCCGTCCTTCTTTGTTGATAAAGCGAGCTGCACTCGGCAATTTGAAAGCGAGCTTTCATTGCACTCACTGGCATCGCTTTTTCCCATTAAAGAAGGTATTTTTCTACCTCTCCGTCTCTCCTGCAAGGAGAGCTCCACCTTTCTCACCAAGCCTCTCTTCCCTCAGGGACGAGAGGATGTAACCGCCCTCCGGTGCTCAGAACCGCTACGCTATAAGGTTGGCGGACCATCAAAGGTCTTCGCCAAATTGTGCGGGATGGGACCGCCTTAATGCAATGTTTTCTATACCTAATCTTAAGCCTTATTTGCATGCTTTCAGCAGAAAGCAAAGACTAGTTATAAATATGATATTATCTCCTCATTAACTTGGCTGCAAATTCCAAGAAATCTGCAACATTTTTGAAATCATCAAATTGTTTGCAATACATACTTGCATAAGGTTCTGGAAACCTACTGCGTATATCAGCCTTTATCATGCTTGCCAAAACCTCCTTTGTATAGGCTTTTTGCAATTCATTGTATTGTTCCTCGCTCATAATATTCTCTGTTATTTCAACATCCTTGCCATATACATCGCCTCATAAACTACAATACAACAATCAAGAATAGCATTCGGAAAACGTATTTGTTTTTATGAGATAACATTTTATTTAAAGCCACAAAAAACTTGATATTTACGAAGTTCTTCATGACTTTGCATAATATTCAGCAGAATATCATCAGTTGTTAATTTACTTTTTCCTCCAGAGATTTCTTTTCTTACAATCAACATAAAATTCAAGAAATACTCAATGTAATCTTGATTAGGCTGATTTTGAGAACTATTGCAAAGAAACTCAGTAAAAGCCCTAAAAGCTTTGTCCGAACCATAAACAAAGAGGTCTTCTTTTACTTTCAACATTTCTTGAAATCTATCAGAAGGACCGACTATTGCTCCCTTATTTTTAATTTCTGACATAATTGAATAAAACATATTCACCGCATTATAGTATGCTTTATACTTCTTATCGGAGACATAATTCTCCGATATTTTTCTTAACTCGGTTCGTAATTGCCATTTACAAGTCATTACTGTAACAATAATTGTTACCAATGATGAAGATATTGGAATAATCCAATCTGAGATATTATTCATTCTGTATATTTAAAGTAAGCATCCAACCCCTATGGCAATATAGCTCTGCCTCCAGTGTTTACTGGGTAAAGCATATTTCCAAGAATTGAACTTTTTCGATTTTTATCTATGATTAACATAAGAGAGCCTTCGTCATGTCAGGATAATCTTGTCTTCCCGCCACTACCATGTCAAAGAAACCTCTAAAGAAATCTAGCGGCGGCGAGCCTGTAACTCGCCGTTGAGTTTATCCACTTACTTATTCTTTAGTGGGCAATGTGGAGAAATAGATGGTTACCGCAGAATTTAACGCCCTAATTCTGAAGCACCATAAGTTTATCTGCATGAACTAAAGCCTCACGGTTAATCCTCATATATTCTTGGATTGTAGGTAGGCGATGTTCTTGCTCATATATCTTTCCACATTCCTTTCCAAAGAAATCTGCAATTATTTCTTCTCGAATATATTTGAACTGTTCCTCTGTTACGGTCATGTTCTGCTCATTGAATTCTTTTACGTAAGTATAGAATCTTTTGAGGTCTTGTTCATCTGACAGGAACTTACTGAGTTTTTCCGAAAGATAACTATTGGACTTGACAAACTTCTCATAAAGCTTTTTTGCAGCTACTTTGAATAAATCCCATATAACTCCGTCAATTACTTTTTGACCAAGCCATAGAAGAATTGCAGATGTATCTGGTAAACAAGCATGGGAATAGGAATTATGCTTCTGCTCTGCCTCTATTCGATAATTGTAACCATAACGTACTGCATACTTAACAGTATCAGAATATTCTACATTAAATATCTTCTCTATTTTATCTATATCTTCCATTGAGATTTTCTCTTGCTGTTCCATGTATTTATTAATTATTCCGTTGTTCAACAACATCCCAGTTGACAATCTGCCACATTGCGGCAAGATGGTCAGAACGACGGTTCTGGTAGCCGAGGTTAGTATATCCGCAAGAAAACTAAGTAAGACCACAATTTCCCAGTTCGAAAGCCCATACTCTCAGCTTTTCGTTGCAAATTCGCTTGTACTCAGATTCTTTGATAACTGTTCAAACCTTCCTTTGGAGAGTAAGCACGCTTTACCATCATTCATATCCACAAATCCAAACTCATCGACCTCTGTATCATAGACAAAGTCAAACTTTTCAGAATACTGCAGATATAGGTTCTCATATTCGGTCAGTTGCCCAACAGTTTCTATCTTGCAATCCTTCCACACATGCTTGTGGAACTCTGTAAGTAGTTTTGTCTGTTCTTCATCAAGACAGTACCTGCTTGTGGCGTAGCTTACAAAATCAGTCATTACCGTTCTTCTTTTAATTTGCTCTTCCAGCCCTTAAAGTACTGCGCAAGCCCGGTTTTATCCCCTCCACGGAATGTACGGCCATTTTTCAGTCTATTCAGTAGTTCGCCAACTTGTGACGCACTGACATTCGACCACCCCAGTTCCGTCACAAGAATATTTGTTATCTGTGAAGATGAGACTTCTGGCATATACTTATTGATGGTACGTATATAAGTCTTACATGTGTTCTCATCATCAGGATGATGAAAGTCCTTGGAACCGAACATCCTTACGTCCATCTCTTTCAATGCTATCCTCAAAAGTGACAAAGATTCATCCTCGATATTTTCCTTATCAATCTTATCGCCATAGATGCATTCTGCGTTCCATCTGAGAACCCAGTCATCCAACTTATCTTTGAGCCATGAGACAGCCATAACGTATTTCGCCGAGCGGAAGTCATCAACCTTCTGAACAGCTTTGGCATCCATGTGACAACATATTACTATATTCGCCCCCTGCTGCCATTCATTGTATGTTCGTTCCGTCATGCACTGAATAGGTCTGGAAATTTTCTGAAAACGCAGAGGCTGAGAAAACATCCGATTGACATTATCTGCTCCTAATACTTGTGCAACGGTATTGAAATTATTCTTAGTATAGCTGTACAACACAATTAGGTTGACCTCAGAATCGTTCGCTATTATCTCGTTTGCTTTCTTCAAGCAAGCCACAATTGCTTCAGGCACTGGCCCTTGAACATTTGCGTAGAATTTGTTATTCATATTCACCTCATTTTGTCATTATTGAATCTCTGCAAGAAGAAATCTGCTTGCATTATGTTCTTCAGTTCTAATATTCTCCCATTCCAAACGGCTGGTAGAAGCACCTTCTGTGCTTCCGCTTGCAAGAATGAACGTCCTTTG
>ERZ1031897.43-NODE-43-length-40901-cov-9.885766_pt1 | contig 40901 bp, 39 predicted proteins | sample MGYA00517881_ERZ1031897 | MGnify/ENA primary metagenome ERZ1031897 (study PRJEB33719, sample SAMN04261280) | wastewater metagenome | biome: rural village; feature: human; material: feces | host: Homo sapiens | place: El Salvador | collected 2013-01-07 ... | reverse complement strand
TTGTAAGAATAGACTTGCAACAATATGCTATAATTTGCCCAGAAACCGTACTTTTTACCACCAATTTTACTACTAACAGGTAGTAACACTCTTGCGGGGATGGGAGAGGATCAGCTGGGCTGGTCCTTTTTCAGTGGAGTTAAACTTGTCTGAGTAATATGCTACAAACAAGTTTGTGGACTGAAAAAACCAAAATAAAAGTGCCGAAAAATACAAGACGCAAAACATTAAGAAAACGCAATAATTAAACGCAAAATATCGAATTGATTTGACTTTTTGCGTTTTGCTGAGGTATAATTTGCGTAAGATGAGGAATAATATTGCGAATGACAGGAGCTGATATATATATGAAAACTTGTAAAGAAAAGGCTTTAGAGTGGAATGTTTCTCCACGTTCCGTAAATGATATGTGCAAAAAAGGAAGAATACAGGGTGCAATAAAAGAAAAAGGATCTTGGTTAATTCCAGACGACTCTCCAAAGCCAATGGATGGAAGAGTGTCTAATGGAAAATACATCAAGAAAAATATGGTTGCGAAAGCAGAAGTTAAATCATTACCAATCGGCATCTCTGACTATGTTCGTGCGCAAGAAGAATATTACTATGTTGACAAGACGTTATTAATCAAAGAATTCTTGGATAAAAAGCCATTGATATCTTTGTTTACGAGACCAAGGAGATTCGGAAAGACCTTGAATATGGATATGCTCAGAGTGTTCTTTGAAATATCAGATAAGAATACTAGTAAGTATTTTGCCGATAAAAATATTTGGCAATGTGGAGAAGAGTATCGTTCACATCAAGGAAAATATCCAGTCATATTCTTAACTTTTAAGGATGTTAAATTTGATACTTGGGACGCAACAATAGATAAAATAAGGGGACTACTTCAAGAAGAGTATGGAAGACATCAAGAGCTACTAAATAGTGATAAGCTCTCACAATATGAGAAGGAGTATTTTACAAAGATTATTAGCGCTACAGCTAATGAAGTGGAGCTTACTTCTTCGCTAGAAAGACTATCTAAAATGCTTGCTTCACATTATGATAAGGCCCCAGTAATCATTATTGATGAATATGATACTCCGATTCAAGAGGGATACTCTAAGGAGTTCTACGATGAAATTATTGGATTCATGAGAAATTTCTTTTCAGGAGCATTTAAGGATAATAAGAATTTATCCTATGGTTTCCTAACAGGAATTTTGCGTATTGCTCAGGAAAGTATCTTTAGTGGTCTAAATAATTTAACAGTGAACTCCGTAATGGATGAAGAATACGATAGCTTTTTTGGATTTACAGAATCTGAAGTGAAAGCAATGCTCAGTTACTATGGAGTATCAGATAAAGAGGAGGAACTTAAAGACTGGTACGATGGATATTTGTTTGGTAGCGAAGAAATATATAATCCATGGTCTGTAATCAACTATATTTCCAAGGGATGCCTTCCTCAAGCATATTGGGTAAATACAGGAAAAAATGAAATCCTTGATGATGTACTAAGAGTGGCTACAGATGATATTACAGAAAGATTATATGACCTTTTGCAAGGAGAAAGAGTAGTTGCAAGAATTGATCAAAATGTGGTGTATAGATCGCTTGCGGAGGATCCAGCAAATATTTATAGCTTATTGTTGGTTGCTGGCTATTTGAAAACTCCTAAAAAGGAACTGCAAGCAGATGGTTCATATTTATGTGAAGTATCAATTCCAAATAGAGAGATTGCAGCTGTATATAAGAGTGAAATCTTGTCACATTTCTTGCAAACTGGAGCAATTACAAGGACTACAGCAAATAAGATTGCAGAAAGTCTTTATGCCAATGATTACAAGAAGTTGCAGAGCGCTATTGGGGAATATATGGATAAATCAATTAGCTTCTTCGATGGTGGAGCTGAAGGATTTTATCATGGTTTGATGCTAGGATTAATAGCATTAATGGATAATCAGTATAAGATTAAATCGAACCGAGAATCTGGATATGGCAGATTTGATGTTTCTTTAATTCCAAGAGAAAAAAGGTATCCTGGTATTATTTTGGAATTAAAGTGGAAAGAAAAATTAAGCGATGTTGAGCTTGAAAAATGGTCTAATGAAGCATTAAAGCAAATTGGTGAGTTGCGATACGATTCTGAAATGAAAGAGGATGGAATTACGGAAATCTTGAAGTTTGGAATTGCTTTTTCGGGGAAGAAAGTATGTGTAAGAACTGAGTAGAACAAGAATTTAGTGCAAAGGTGGAGAGTATATGCAATTACCATGTTCCGAAGAACTGAATATTGAATATCTTGGTCGTCTTTTTGACAATACCAGTGAGTGCTATAAGTTCTTTTGGTTTAAGGCAATTGTTGCAAAGGTCACCGAAGGAAAACAAGAGATATCCTATGAGGAACTCGTAGATGAAATGATAGCTGATGCTTGGTATATGGTCACAGAATATCATCTGAATCTTGGACCGAAGGATACTTTGGAAGCAGTAGTAAATCTAATTAAACAGAAATATCCAGAGCTAAAATCCTGTGAAAAAAGACAGCAATTTTGGATCTGCTGAAAAATACTCAGGATCGAGATGTAAATAGCAAGAAGCGTACGCTTACTTACAATGTTCCATATCGTCTGCAGTCGCCATTTATGCCGTCTATGAAGGGAAAAGAATGGGATGTTTCTGAAAGTAATTTGATTGCTAAGATTAACCAAGAGCAGCGGCTTATGTATTACTTCACTGCGCTGAATGGTTTATCTACATCAATTATTGTGAATGACGATCGGGCTAATTACATAATTAAAAATCAGGAAATCATCAGAGGTTGGCTGGAATACAATATGATTTTATACATCCAGAAGAGGAATCCAAGTGTTCCAGGAATAGCGGACAAGCTATATCCACCTCAGGAGCGTAAGCTTGAAAAGGTTAAGAAATACTGGAAGCTTATTATCAGATTGGAACCTGTTCGTGAGATATACGGAAATGAGATTTTGACAGAAAAAGATATTTCTATCGATCACTTTGTTCCGTGGTCTTATGTGGCGCATGATGAGATGTGGCACGTCAGGAAATGAATCCAAAGACGCTTCAGTACATCATGGGACATTCGGATATAGCAGGTGAATACTTAGCATATGGCATTGTTTTTAGCAGGAAGCGGGGGGAAGTATCGTTTTTTACAATACCGGATAAATTTTATATGTTAATGTCTTATCAGTAAATGAGTTAGACAAAGGCGTCAGCGATACAATCGTTGGCGCCTTTTTTAATCGCTTACTTAAGCGGTTTGAAAGTACACTAGGAGGATTGAGATTATGGATAGAATTGAAAATCACCCAATATTGGGAGGAACACCAAAGAGAAAAAAGGTTACCTTTAGTTATGATGGAAAGCTTCTGGAGGGCTATGAAGGAGAACCGATTGCAACAGCCTTAAAGGCAGCCGGTGTTATGGCTCACAGATACACAGCGAAGACACATGAGCCGAGAGGAATATTTTGTGCAATAGGAAGATGTACTGATTGTGTGATGATTGTAGACGGAAAGCCAAATATCAGAACCTGCATCACACCGCTTGAAGCCGGAATGGTTGTTCAGACACAGTACGGCGTATCTGCGAAACCACAGGAATAATATTTGAAAGCATAAAATATATGGAATGGAGACATGAATTATGAAGATTGAACGATATGACATGATAGTAATTGGTGCCGGACCTGCCGGTTTGTCTGCAGCAATAGAGGCAGCAAAAAAAGAATTAAAGCCGATAGTATTTGATGAGAATGCCAGACCGGGCGGACAGCTTTTTAAACAGATTCATAAATTCTTTGGTTCAAAGGAGCATAAGGCTAAAGAAAGAGGCTTTAAAATTGGTGAAGAGCTTCTCAAAGAAGCAAAGGAATACGGAGTTGAGGTCATTTTAAATGCAACGGTAGTAGGCCTTTATCCGGAAAAGGAGATAACAGTAAAGGTTGGAGACAGCGTAAAGCACTATAAAGGAGATGCTGTTCTTGTCGCTACAGGAGCCAGTGAGAATATGGTAAATTTCGAGGGATGGACAAAGCCCGGAGTAATTGGAGCCGGAGCAGCCCAGACCATGATGAACCTACATCACATAAAACCCGGCAACAGAATACTGATGCTTGGCTCAGGAAACGTTGGACTTGTAGTAAGCTATCAGCTGTTGCAGGCAGGCTGTGAGGTTGTTGCATTGGCTGATGCAGCACCAAGGGTTGGTGGATACGGCGTACATGCCGCCAAGGTAGCCCGATGCGGGGTTCCGTTCTATCTCTCACATACAATAGTAAGAGTAGAGGGCGATGATTATGTGACAGGTGTTGTGATAGGGCAGGTCGGACCGGATTGGAAAATAATACCGGGCACGGAAAAGCATTTTGATGTAGACACGGTATGTCTGGCAGTTGGATTATCACCTATGTCGCAGCTTTTAAAACAGGCAGAGGTACAGATGAGTGATACAAAGGGGGGAAATGTTCCGGTAATTGATAAATTCGGAGCCACAAGTGTTCCCGGAATCTATGCGGCAGGCGATGTTTCAGGTATAGAGGAAGCAAGCTCAGCCATGATAGAAGGCAGAATGTCAGGAGCATCCATTGCATGTTATCTGGGATACATGACGGAAGAGGAAAGAGATGCAAGGATTGACGAGCTTGAAGGACAGCTGGACACTCTCAGACAGGGAATGTTTGCACCGAAGAACAGAGGAAAGCTTGTTGAAACAACAGAAGAGGGAATTGCTGTCTCAATGAATCTTTTAAATAAAGGATATGTGGCAGATGAAGAGATAGAAAGATTCCCCGGTGTCACACACCAGAAGGGCATACATCCTGTAATCGAGTGTACACAGAATATTCCGTGTAACCCATGTCAGGATGCATGTAAGATGGGCTGTATCAGAATTGGAAGAAATATCACCTCACTTCCGGCAATTGACCCGGATAAAAAATGTGTAGGCTGCGGAATGTGCGTGGCTTCATGTTCAGGACAGTCTATCTTTCTTGTAGAAGAAGACGTAGAGGAAGGCTATGGTGAGGTTACAATGCCATATGAGTTCCTTTCACTTCCAAAGGTCGGTGACAGGGGCATTGCACTTGGCAGAAACGGTAAATATGTATGTGATGCAGAGGTTACAAAAATCAGGACAGCCCCGGTATTTGACCATACATATCTGCTTACCATAAAGGTTCCAAATGACATGGTAATGAAGGCGAGATTCTATAAAAAAGAAATGGCAAAGGAAGCATAGGAGGTTTTATTATGATTGATATTCAGGCAAAGTTAAAGGAAATAGGACCTTTTGTAAAAGGTGAGGATGATGATCTCCTTGTCTGCAGATGTGAAGAGGTAACAAAGGGACAGATTAGAAAAGCTGTGCATGAAGGCATTTTTACAATGGAAGAAATGCGCAGATATTTGAGAAGCGGCATGGGATTGTGTCAGGGACAGACCTGCGGAAAGCTTGTAAAAGGAATAATAGCAAGTGAGTTAAAGGTATCTCCGGCAGAGATTGTTCCGGCAAGCTCTAGAGCGCCGATGAGACCAATTGAGATGTGTATACTTGCAGAAGACGGAGGTGACTGTGATGAGTAATGTGGCAGATGTTGTAATTATCGGAGGCGGAGTAAACGGATGTGCGGCAGCATATTATCTGGCAAAGAGCGGTACCAGGTCAGTGATAGTATTGGAGGCAACTAACAGCATAGGGCATGGTGGTTCATCGAGAAATGGAGGAGGTGTCCGTCAGTCAGGACGAGATGCAAGAGAGCTGCCATATGCTATGTATGGAATAAAAAATCTGTGGCCAACACTTTCAGAGGAGCTTGGAGTGGACACAGAGTATACACAGAAGGGCAATCTGCGTATGGGAAAAACCCCGGAGCATATGAAGAAGCTGGAGAGTCTTGCAACCTCAGCACAATCTGTAGGTCTTGACGTCAGAATGATAGACCAGAAGGAGGTAAAAGAAATCTGCCCATATCTATCTGATGAGGTAATCGGAGCAAGCTGGTGCCCTACAGACGGACACGCAAATCCGCTTACCACAACGCTGGGATATTATAAAAGAGCACTTGAGCTTGGTGTCAGATTCTACACGGATGCACCAGTAAAGAGTCTTCAAAAGGTGAAAGGAAAGGTAAGAAAGGTCATATTAAATGACGGTACAGTGTTTGAGGGCGAGACAATAATACTTGTTGCCGGCTACGAGAGCAGAGCCATAGCAAGGACAATCGGAGTTGATGTTCCGATGAACAGACTGATAGATGAGTGTCTTGTAACAGAAATGCAGCCACATATGATAGATGTTATGTTTGGATGTGCATCCGCTGATTTCTATGGTCATCAGACAAAGCATGGATCCTTTGTGTTCGGCTCGGATTCAGGCTGGGAAACGGTGGATGAGATGGTAGATCCGTCAACAAACCTGGCTGATCCTTCAAGGATGATTACAAACTCCGTGACCTTGTCAGCGAGCTGCAGAGCCATTGAGGGCTATATTCCGGCACTTCGAGATGCGAAGATAGTCAGAAGCTGGTGTGGATGGCTGGATAATTCCTTTGATGGGGTACCTTTTTTAAGCAGGGTTGATGAAGCACCGGGACTCATACTGGCATGTGGTTTTACAGGTCATGGCTTTGGTACAGCTCCTGCAGTCGGACTTATGCTGAGCCAGATGGTGCATGGTGAAAAGACGATAGTTGATATCAGTGCGCTGAGATATGACAGATTTAAGCCTTGCAGATAAAATAATAAAATGTTATATGAAAAACTAATATGGGCTGTATCGTTTTATACAATACAGGTTGTGCATAATAATATATAATCAGGTTATAAAGCAAATAAAAAGAAATATGCTTTTATTTGTAAAGTATATAGACTTGAAATGTTAAATATGTTAGTATACATACATGACGAAGGTGTCAATAGCAGAAGCTGTTGGCGCCTTTTTTGATTTTTGAGATTCATCATAAGCAGATTTCTCTGACATGTATATAAACATATTTGTACCTGACAGTTGTAACATGACACAGGAAACGGAGGAAAATAAGATGAGTGCAAAAATTGATTTTCTTTACTTAAGTGAACCAGATATGATTAAGGCCGGTGTAAAGGATATGGCAAAATGTGTTGAGGTCATGGAGGATATGATGGTCACACTTAAAAAGGGTGACTATGTGATGGGCGGTGAAAATCACAATTCACATGGATGTATGGTTACCTTCCCTGATAATCCTGAATTTGAGGGGATGCCAAAGAATGGAGAGGACAGGCGTTTCATGGCAATGCCGGCATATCTGGGAGGCAATTTTCAGATGGCAGGCATGAAGTGGTATGGCTCAAACACTGAAAATAAAAAAGCAGGACTTCCGCGTTCAATTCTCATGATGATGTTAAATGACAAGGACACAGGAGCACCTTTAGCGCTTATGTCAGCAAATCTTTTAAGTGCTTACAGAACGGGAGCAATTCCCGGAGTCGGAGCCAAGTATCTTGCCAGAAAGGACTCAAAGGTAGCAGCAATTGTTGGCCCCGGAGTAATGGGAAAAACATCTCTTGCAGCATTTATCAGTGTCTGTCCGAAGCTCGACACAGTTAAAATCAAAGGCCGTGGACAAAAATCAATCGATTCATTTGTAGAATATGTAAAGAAGGAATTTCCTCAGATTAAGACAATTAAAGTCTGTGAGACAATGGAGGAAGCCATAAAAGGCAGTGATATCATCAGTACAACCACATGTGTCGGCGACAAGGAAGCACTATTCCCATACATTGATGAGGCATGGATAAAGGAAGGCGCTCTCATATGTATGCCTTCAGCAGCCAGATTTGATGAGAAATTCTATCTGGATAAAAACACAAAGCTTGTCGTAGATAATTATAAACTATACGAAGCATGGGCGGATGAATATCCATATCCGAGCTACGATCCGGTACAGGTTGTAGGCTGTAAATTTATGGACCTCATGTATGACAAAAAAATAACAAGAGATGAAATAATAGATGTAACTGATGTCATAACCGGTAAGCTGGCAGGCAGAGACAATGATAAGCAGCGAATCATATACTCAGTCGGTGGAATGCCTGTAGAGGATATTGCCTGGGGTGAGACAGTATACAAAAGAGCTCTTGAGCTTGGAATTGGAGTCAGACTCAACCTTTGGGAGGAACCGGAGCTTCATTAGTTATGACTTTTGAAAAGAGGTCAGATTATGCAAAAAGAGAATATCATCATTAATCCATATCAGCCATACGTTGAGATGGGGGTTGACAATGTATCAAGGCTTGATATGCCAAAGCTTGGAATTTCACATTTCTATGAATTTTCATTAGGCAACAAATTACAGCATGAGCTGAAAGCAGTTCCCGATGGATGCATAGACCTGCTGTTTAATATAGGGAGAAACAGGGTTACTGCGGTTATAAGCGGAACTGTATTCGGAGTAAAGAAATGGGAGATGGGCGATATCGGCTTATGCTTTGGCGTCAGGTTTCAGCCGGGACATGGAATACTGCCGAGGGAGCTTTCCATGGACATGCTTGTAAATGACGATTTGGAAATAGATGGCAATCTCTTTGGCAAAAATCTCACTGAAAGGATAGCTATGGCGACTGATATAAAAAGCCGCAGTATGATTTTTATGGAGGCTTACAGGGATTTTGTATATGGACGTCCGGATCTGTCAGACAAAGAGATGATTAATGAATATCTGGTAAACCGTATTACGCGTGCAAACGGACATATAAGCATCAATGAGCTGCAGGAGGAAACAAATTATTCAGCCTGTTACCTAAGAAGGGTATTTAAGAATTATAATAGTATTTCACCAAAGCAATTTGCACGTTATGTACGTTTTCAGACACTTTTGGATAAATTAAACACACACAATACACGTTATGATGAGCTTGCACTTGATTGTGGATATTTCGATGAGGCACACATGATGAAGGAATTTAAAAGCTATGCAGGCTTAACATTGGAGCAGTACAGGAAAATGCAAAGGAGGATATAGCATGAGCAATATATCAAAGATTGAGGTTATCACAGGAATGTCAAAGCTTACAGATCTGATTCAGCAGCTAAGCAAGGTTGGAGTACGCGGAGTCACAGTTATGCAGGTGCTGGGCTGTGGAGTGGAAATGGGAACGCAGGAATATGAGGTAGAGATAAATGAAGTTATGGAGCTGCTTCCAAAGCAGCAGATAAATATTGTCGTAGAGACGTCAAAGGTAGATAAAATCTTAGACATTGTCAAAAAGGAGCTCTATACAGGGCATATTGGCGATGGCAAGATTTTTGTATACAGCATCGACAATGTAATAAGAGTCCGCACCGGAGACGAAGGACTGGGGGCGCTTTAATTAAAAGCAGCGATTTGTAAATATATGAATGAAAGAGGGCGTCGCTTATGGATGAAAAGAAATTAGGCTTAGGAAATGTAGTATCGATTTCTGTTGGACTTGTAGTCGCAACAAGCTGTCTCGTATCACTCGGAAATGGTGCAGGTACACTTGGAATCACGTTTATATTTGCAATGTTCATTGCAATGCTTTTAAACATGACAACGGTTGCATCGCTGTCGGAGCTGAATGCACTTATGCCCAATACAACAGGTGGTCTCGCGCAGTATACACTGGCGGCACTTGGGCCGTTTCCGACCCTTATCTCAATGGTTGGAGGCTACTTAATCTGTAACACAATGTCATGTGGAGTGGAGGCTTCTATATTCTCCTTCTCACTTGCAGATGTTATAGGACCCGGCATACCAAGCTTTGCATATACTGTCATCATGACGGTTATTATTCTGTTGGCAAATCTAAGGGGTGTGGATATGTTTGCAAAAATACAGGATATTGTTGCATTTCTGCTTGTCGGCTCGCTGGTTGCTATGGGTTTCATCGGCATGATAGGTATGGGAACAGGAGTCAAAATACAGCAGCCATATGTCCTCAATGCCGATTTTAAGGATGTTGCCGCAATGACAGCAGTGGCCTTCTGGCTTTTTATAGGAGCCGAATATGCAATCCCGGTATCAAAGCAGGTGAAAAATGCGAAACGAAATGTGCCACTTGGCATGATGATAGGACTTTTCCTCATATTTATAATGCAGTCAGTCATGATATTCGGATTTCATAATTATGTGGAGTGGGGAGCACTCGCAGACTCCGCTGCACCTCATCTGGTATATGGCTATGCAGTGCTCGGAAAAGCCGGAAAAATATGGATGATGCTGGTTGGAGCTCTGGCTGTGATAAGTACACAGAATTCAACAGTTAATTCACTTGCTGTTATATGTCAGGGAATGGCAAAAATGAATATGCTTCCAAAGATTTTTGCAAAGACAAACAGACACAATGTGCCGTGGTTTGGCCAGATATTTGTGAGTGCGCTTATCCTGATATTTGGATATTTCAGTGACAGCTCCGCAGATATGATTTCATTTTTGATTCTGGTAGGTTCAGTATTCTGGATGATTTCATACATATTGGCGCATGTTGATTTACTGATATTCAGAAAAAGGCTTCCAAAAGCACCAAGAAATTTTAAAGTGCCGTGCGGCCCACTATTTCCAATAATCGGAATTGTCGGTACAGCGTATATGATTTTAAATATTTCAAGTGACCCACATGAAAAGCTTATGATATGGCTTGTCACCGGAGTCTGCTTTATAGTGCTCGGAATATATTCAGCTTTGTGGATCAGGTTTAAGATGAAGATGAAGATTTTTAAGAGTATTCCGCTCGACAAGGTGCTTGCTATGGAAAATGATCTGTATTATTATGTCAGAAAAAGTAAGGGAATATGGAAATAATTCAATTGATTAATTTGTCCTTTTTTGGCTATTTATGTGTGATAAAATATATGAAATTATACGATGAAATATAAACAGCTAAAAAATCAGAATTGAAAGAAAAGGTAAATAAATATGAGTCAGATAATATTAGCGTCGGCATCACCGCGTAGAAATCGAAATTTAAGGAGGTGAATTATGAAAATCGAACACATTGCTTTATATGTAAATGACCTGGAAAAAACTCGCAACTTTTTTATGAAGTATCTGGGAGCCAAGTCGAACGAAGGATATCATAATCTGAAAACTAACTTTCGTTCCTATTTTCTGTCGTTTGATGATGGTGCACGATTAGAGATTATGAATAAGCCAGAAATGCATGATTTACCTAAAGAACTTGCTCGCACGGGATATGCACATATCGCATTTAGTGTAGGAAGTAAAGAAAAGGTTGATGCCTTGACCATAGAGTTGAAAACTGCTGGTTATGAAGTAATCAGCGGTCCCCGGACAACAGGAGATGGCTATTACGAAAGCTGTATTGTTGCAATTGAAGGGAATCAAATTGAGCTTACAGTTTGAACCCGACAATTTCAAGTTCGAAAAATTGAGAAATCGTAAAATTGAAGAAAAAAGGAATGCACAGTTCTTAGCATATCGGGAACTGTGCATTTCTGTAAATAAATACTTTTAATTAGCCGATTACGGCATCCTCTGCTGTAAAATGTTCCAGAGAATTTTCTTTTACCTGAATGCAGATATAAGTAATTCCGGAAATATCGGATGCAAAAAACTGACGCTTTGCAGCAGGTGCGATTTTTAGCCAGTCTCCAGTTGAAAGACTGATTTCTTCTCCATCAATTATGGCTTTGCCGTTACCTGAAAGAATTCCATAGATTTCTTCATTTTCTTTATGAGAATGAACAAATGGGACATTTGCTCCTGCAGGTAGTTCGTTTAAACTGATTTCTGCACCTGTTAAAGACAACTTTTCATGCAGCTCAATTCGGTTTTCCTTTCCAATAGTTGTTTTTGTGTAATTTGCCATAATAATACCTCCATGGTTAATTTGTAGTTTCTGGTTGCTTGGTATTAGTATAGTGTGAGACACATACAAAAACAAGTACGCACCTTTTTGTAACTGTACACTCAAAATTGAATGTGTTACAATAGACTCGGAGGTGAGAATTATGCGAGCAAAAGAAGAATTACCGGAATGCCCAGTTGCAACAGCAGTATCTCTCATCGGAGGAAAATGGAAACTGCTGATTTTGCGTAACTTGAAAGAGCGTCCATGGAGATTCAATGAGCTACAACGAAGTATAGATGGTATTTCACAAAAGGTTTTGACAGATAGTTTAAGGCAAATGATGAGTGATGGACTGGCATATCGCCACGATTACCATGAGCAGCCACCGAGAGTTGAATATGGCTTAACGGAACTCGGAACAAAAATGCTTCCAATTGTTAATTCACTTGCTGACTTTGGTAACTACTATAAATCAATTATTGAACAGAATTAGATACGTTAGTATTTGAAAAGCTCGAACAATTCAAGTTTGTCTGACTCATAAACAATTTAATAAAATGCTTACAAGCACTTTAGCCAATAATAGGTTAGAGTGCTTTTTTCATGCCATAAAAGGAGACTATCGGAAAGCGTAACAGCTGCACGATTGATACAAAAGAAAGGATTTTTGTATCGTATGGATATAGAAAAAGATAATTTAGCAATTAATGAAAAATATAATCTCACCATTAAAGAAGCAGTAAAGTACTTCAACATAGGTGAGAAAAATCTCCGAAGGTTGGTGTCGGACAATCCAAATGCAGACTACATACTTACATAGAAAAAACAAAAACTGAAGCTGGAACACGAGTATTACCAATGTCGGATGAAGTTTATGCAGCATTCAAGAGGGTAGTACAGAACAGAAAGAAACCTAAAGTTGAGGAAATGATAGATGGTTATACAGGTTTTCTGTTCTTGGATAAGCGTGGGAAACCAATGATGCCTTATCAATGGGAAAAACGCTTTCAGCATGTGGTTGAGAAGTACAATAGAATTTATCGAGTGCAACTTCCAAAGATAACACCGCATGTGTGCCGCCATACATTTTGTACGAATGCGGCAAAGAGAGGAATATCTGTAGAAACATTGAAATATTTAATGGGACATACAGATATAAGTGTTACCTCAAATGTGTATACACACCTTAAGTTGGAAGATGCACAGAGAGAAATGGAGAGGCTTGAAAGGATAGAAAAAGAAATGAAAAAGTGTGCCAAGTAAGGAAATAAAGGTCATAGCAAAAAAGTACTGATGAGTACGAATCGGGTTTATACCTAGATTTGTACTCATTTTACTTACCGAGATATGGTAAAATATGCGATTTTATGCTAGGATAGGTACACTAGGTTAGATGTCGTGAAAGTGTGATAAAACCTAGGAAAAATAAGGATATACAAGGAAAAACGAAGATATGCAAGATAAAATTAAAGTGCTCATGGTTTGCCACGGCAACATCTGCCGCAGCACCATGGCCCAAAGCATCTTCACCCATCTGGTTCACAGACAGCACCTCGATGCTGTTTTCGAGATAGATTCAGCTGCGACCAGCCGTGAGGAAATAGGCAATCCGCCGCACTACGGCACCAAAAACAAACTATACGAGGAGCATATTCCTCTTATTCCACACCGCGCGAGACAGATGACACGCGATGATTATTTATACTATGACCTTCTGATTGGAATGGACACTGCAAATATCAGGAATATGACAAGGATTGCAGGTGGCAGTGACAGTCAGCAGAAGATATTTAAGATGCTGTCATTTGCTGATTACGGGACAAATCATAAGCTTACAGCAGCGCGCGATGTTGCAGATCCATGGTATACAGGTGATTTTGATGCGACCTTTGATGATGTAATGAGTGGGTGCCGGGGCTTGTTAGAATACATAAAAGAGGTGTATAATCTATAGCTATAGCAATTAAAAGAGAATAATAGCAGCGGTTACGGTGCTGAACACAGCTGTGATAATTAATTTCAGGAGGCACAAATGCAATTACAGAATGGAAGACCGACAGATACCACAGGCAGACTGGCTAAAGAAATTCGTACATACGATTTTTTGGACAAACTGGGGATCGAATATCAGAGAATAGACCACGAAGCGGCATTTACGATGGAGGTTTGTGAGGAGATTGACAAGACACTCGGCGCAACAATCTGCAAAAATCTTTTCCTGTGCAACCGCCAGAAAACTGATTTTTACCTGCTCATGATACCGGGAGACAAGACCTTTAAGACAAAAGAGCTCTCGCATCAGATAGGCAGTGCGAGACTTTCGTTTGCAAGTCCGCAGGATATGGAAAAATATCTGGATATCACACCGGGCTCAGTCAGTGTGATGGGACTGATGAACGACCATGACAATGCGGTCAGACTTTTGGTGGATGAGGATGTGCTAAAAGGTGAGTGGGTTGGATGTCATCCATGCGTAAATACCTCGAGCCTCAGGATAAAGACAAAGGACATGTTTGGCCCGGTGATAAAGGCCATGCATCATGACATGACAGTGGTAAAATTAACAGGTGAAGCATAGTAAAGCCTGGCAGAACGTAAGGAGAACCAATGGTAAAAGCAGTAATATTTGATATGGACGGAACACTCATAGATACTGAGAAATACTATCGTATTTTCTGGCCGATGGCACTTAAGCACTTCGGCTACGAGATGACAGATGAGCAGGCGCTTTCAATGCGAAGCCTCGGGCAGCCGTATGCACCGCAGCATCTTAAGGATATGTTTCATGATCCGGATATGGATTATGATAAAATCAGGGCATACCGTCGCAAAATCATGGAGGAGCATCTGGAAAAGGTGGGAATTGAGCTTAAGCCCGGTGCAATCGAGATACTTACATATCTGAAGGAAAAAGGCATTCACAGAGCAATTTCCACAGCGAATGATATAGAAAGGGCTGAAAAATATTTAAAAAAGATAGGGCTCTACGGATATTTTGACAAGATTATCTGTGCACCTATGGTGGAGCATGGAAAGCCGGCACCTGATGTGTATGAGTTTGCGTGCAGTGAGCTTGCGCTTATACCTGATGAGTGTATGGCGGTAGAGGATTCGCCAAATGGTGTCAAAAGTGCATATTCTGCAGGCTGTAAGGTTGTCATGGTGCCTGATTTGACACAGCCTGATGAGGAGCTGAAAAAGATGCTTTTTGCCTGTGTTGACAGGATAGATGAGATTAAAAGTATAGTATAATCACAGCATATATAAGTCGTGGAGGCATGATGGACACAGAAAATGATTTACCGGGAATTTCATTAAAAGACGAGCAGAGACAGCTTCAAAATATCATAGGGATTGCACAGGATAATCTGGACCGTGCAAAGGAATCGGTAAAAAAGCTGACAGATTATTTAGAGGATTTAAGAGATGTTTACGAGGCGCAGGACAAGGAGGGACTTGCCCTGTGGAACAATGCGACAGCGCAGCTTCATGAGAACGAGAAAAATATCGTAAGATGTGAAAAGGCGCGGAAAAAGCCGTATTTTGGTAGAATAGATTTTAAGGATCCGCGTCAGAAGTCACAGGAGTCCTACTATATAGGCAGAGTCGGTATTGCAAAGAATGCATCAGAACCTGTGGTCATTGATTGGAGAGCACCGATTGCATCCGTATATTATGAGAGCAGTCTTGGACCATGTAAGTACACGGTGAGCTCAGAGGGTACTTTTGAGATTGATTTAAACAGAAAGCGCACCTATGAGATTGCAGAGGATGAGCTCATCGACTTTTTTGATTCAGATGTTGTAGCAAATGATGAGCTTCTGACAAAGTATCTGGCTAAGAATAAAAAGGCAGTGCTCGGAGAGATTATCGCGACAATCCAAAAGGAGCAAAACCTTATTATCCGCCGTTCGCCAAAGACGAATATCATTGTGCAGGGAGTTGCAGGTTCAGGAAAGACAACGGTTGCAATGCACAGGATATCGTACATTTTATATAATTATGCTGATGATTTCAGACCGGAGGATTTCTACATTATAGGCAGTAACCACATTTTGTTGAACTATATTACAAGCGTGCTTCCGGAGCTTGATGTGTACGGCATAAAACAGATGACTATGGAGCAGCTTTTTACAAGGCTTTTGTACGAGGATTGGGATGACAAAAAGTACAGCATACATGAAGTCAGCAAAAATGACAGTAGAAACAGCATAAAGGGTAGTAAAGAATGGTTTGAAGCTCTTGAAAAATTCTGTTGGGATTACGAGGAAAAGTGTATTCCAAGAGATGAGGTTTACATGGAAAAAACAGGCAATCTGTTTGTGGGAAAGGTGCTGATAGACACTTATCTGCATGATAATCCGCTTCTTTCCATGCAGAGTAAAATCCTCATGTTAAATGAGATAATTTACTCGAAGTATGAAAATGAGGTCCTCGGTAAGGAAGTGAAGTTCCCTGCAAAGGAGCGCAGCAAGCTTGATAAAAAATACAAAACCTATTTCGGTAAGGATGACTGGAAAGGCTCTGTGTATGATTTTTACAGGGATTTTCTGCTTAGTCAGAAGGAGAAGGAATATGATATAGATATTCCAAAGGACTCATTTGATGTGTATGATCTGGCAGCGCTTGCGTATATTTATAAGCGCATCAAGGAGACAGATCCGGTTCGTGAGGCGAGTCATGTGGTTATTGATGAGGCACAGGATTTTGGCATGATGGCATACTGCTGTCTGCATTACTGCCTCAGAAACTGCACATACACTATCATGGGCGATACCTCGCAGAATATACATTTTGAGTATGGCTTAAATGACTGGGAGGACTTGAAAAAGCTGATACTCACAGGCACATATGATGCATTCGGTCTGCTTCGAAAGAGCTACAGAAACACTGTTGAGATTTCAGAATTTGCAACAGAGATACTGCGCCATGGAGATTTTGCAATCTATCCGGTGGAGCCTATTATTAGGCATGGAAACGCAGTGCGCATAGAGGAGTATGCCAATGTGCGCTCACTGATTTCGGCATCGGTTGACACAATAAAAGGCTGGCAGAGTGAAGGCTATGAGACGATAGCTGTCGTGTGCCGTGATGAGGCAGAGGCTCTCAAGGTGTCTGCTGAGCTTAAAAAACATATAGAAATAGCAGATGATGATATTGAAACTGCACAGTTTGGTGCAGGGGTCATGGTACTTCCGGTCGCGTATACAAAGGGACTTGAGTTTGATGCTGTATTGCTGTTTGACCCATCAGAGAGAAAATATCCGGCTGATGATAGTCATGTGAAGCTTTTGTACGTTGCGGCTACCCGTGCACTTCATGAGCTTGCTGTATTCCACCGGGGCAGGCTGACACCGCTTATTGCAGACCCTGCTCCTTCCAACAGGCATCAGAAGGAGTTTTCTGCAGAGCCGCTCACTAAGGCAAAGGAATATGAAAAGCAGCAACTGACAGAAAAAGAAATAGAAGAGCAAAAGCGTGTTGATGGCAGACGCGATATGGATGAAAGAGAGTATTTTGGTCCGTCGCGCATTGTATTAAAGCCTGAGCAGGTGACAAATAAGGCTGAAAATGAGAAGCTTGATTTATCTGCATTTGTAAAAAAAGACAGGGAAAATCAAACACAATGTACTGCTACAGATATGGCAAATAAAATTAAGATTAAGGAAGTAAGTAAGGCTGCAAACAAGAGCAGCCTCCCTCTCAATCCCTCTCCAAATGCATACGGCTCAATCCCGGACAACGATATACTTCATGTAAAGGGACATTCAAAGGGCAAGTTTGCGGTAAAATGGCTCAAAAAAGGTAAATCACACGTTGAAATCGCAACAGCGGACGGCACGCTTTATGTGATACCAATCACACCGGAGATAGTACGTGTAATCTTTGTAAAAGGAATCGGGGCGAAGCCGCATAAAACCTATTGGAAGCAAAAGGCCGACACCGCCTTCAAATGGGTGGCAAAGGAATCCAAATCACTGATAGAGATTCAAACGGAGAAGCTGATACTAAGGATAGAAAAGAAAAACGGAGCCATACAGTATTTTGATACAGACAGAAAACTCCTTGTAAGCGAAAATGCCACAGAGCCACGGCTTGTAAATAACGGCGAATGCTATACATTTTTTGACTGGGACAAATCCGAAAAGCTCAAATCCAAGGGAATACTTGCGACGGACCTTACTGATTTGACAAACAAAGCCAGATATATTTCGTTCGGAGGCAGACAGCAGAGGCTGCCGCTTGTCGTGTCAAACAAGGGCTATGGAATAGCACCGGCATCAAGCCGCACAGCACTATTTTGCAATATAAAGATGTACGGACAGTATATCTATGCAGACGGTGATACCCAAAGCGACTATTACTTTATATGCGGAGGCAGTGTGGGGTATACACTTGAGCTGTACGGTACATTATAAAATGAAAGTTGCCCAAAGCAAAATTATCTGATAAAATATCGGCATGAGTATAAACGGAGGATAACAGATGAAATTCAGGACAGAAAACGAGTTTACACATTTCAAATTTTCGGATGTGCATGTGAGCGATATCATGATGAGCTTTGGCACTTTCAAAATCTGCCTTGACAACGTAATCATAAAGGCAGATAATTCAAAAAACAGAGATATCCGTGATATGAGGACAAACGGCCTTATATTAAAGCTTTCAGATGCAAATATTATTTCATTCATACGCGAGGGCTTTAAGACATATGATGCCGATGGCAACCTAAAGAGCACCACGGCTGACGAGGAGATAGAGGAGACAGATTATCTAGACACCTTCAACAATTTTCTTGACGGATACGCATATTTAATCGAGAAGGAGAATGAAAATTATACCTTCGTATTCGACGGAACAGATGAGCGCTCGTACACATTGATTGTATCGGCATCAAAAGACGAGTGCGAGTGGGACAGATTTATGAATATTGAGGCATAGAGTATGCCATGGTGCATTTTTAGACAAGTCCAAGATGCACCATGGCATTTTTAAGCCCATCCTCTTTGATATCGTCTGTCACTATATCGGCAACAGCCTTGACTTCATCGCTGGAATTGCCCATGGCAACACCGACATCACAGTAGCGCAGCATATCAAAATCATTCTGGCCATCGCCAAAGCCTATTGTATCAGCCTGACTCATGTGAAGAAACTCTACCACATCACGTATGCCGGTTGCCTTGTTGACACCGCGCAATGTAATCTCACCGCTGTAAGGTTCAGGCTCTTTAAAGCTGCTCAGGGTTACTACAAATTCATCGCCGAGGAGCTTTCTTAAATCATCAATGTGGTAGTTGCAATTGCAGTAGATGGTGCTTTCAACATCAGCGTATCGATTAGAAAAGCTTGATAATTCATCATCAATCACGATATCCTTAAATGTCGGGTTGTCCTGTATCACATGCATGTCAAACTGCTTTGAGAATGCTGATATGAATTTGTCGGCCCACTTGTGGTTGGTGATGCTTTTATCCTTTGTCTGGAAGATAAGTCCTGTGTTGTTGTCACCAACAGTGTCAAGAACCTTCTGTAACAGATTCTGCCCATAGACATGATGTGCAATTACCTTATCACCCACAGTGACATAGCCGCCGGCAGCAGCCACCACGCCGTCAAAATCAAAGGCCTTTAATGATGGATAAATCTGATTGTAACTACGTCCTGTGCAAAGAAAAATCATGTGACCGTTTTGTTTTGCGTTTATTAGAGCATCAGCGGTTGATGGGCTCATTGTGCTATTGCCGAAATCAACGAGAGTGCCGTCTATATCAAAAAATAATAGTTTTTTCATTAAGTGTTACCTGCCTCATTATTATTAATTCATATACCAGATATACTCTACAATACGAATTCAATAAAGGCAATAGCCAATAGCCTAAATTTGTTTAATAATTGTTGCAAAAGAAGGCTCTGTTATAACCACAATTAAGAAAAACTATAATATATTCCTATACTTTATTTTCTTAAGTTTTGACTATGATGGGTTGAAATAATAAGTTTATTGTGTTATAACGTTAAACAACAAAAGAACAATAAATGCGTTGAAGGAGACTTGGATCACCAGACACCGACAGGAATACAGCGTCACCGACTGAGAGCGCTGTTTGGGAGAGCTGATTGCAGGAACACTACCGGAGCAGATCTGTTGAATGATTGATATGGTTTATTGCATAGATAGGTTTATCGTATATGAAATAAGCTTTTTATATATCAAAAGTAGGCAGATACGATTCATCTACGTTACGGATAAGAGTGGAGAAACAGGAACAGTCCTTTTTCTCAAAGCGGGTGGTACCGCGGAATATTTTTAGAATTTTCGCCCCGGAGCATTTCATCAATTTGATATGCTCCGGGGCTTTTTTTCCGTCCCGCTTAAAAAATCAAAGGAGCACAAAAATATGGAATTCTTAACAGGAGCAGTTCAAAAGGAAGACCTCGGTATCGCAGAAATTCTTGCAGGCGACTACGAGGGCAAAAACATCAAAGTAAAGGGTGCGATTCACACCATAAGAGATATGGGTGAGGTTGCATTCATCGTCTTAAGACGCAGGGACGGACTCGTACAGTGTGTATATGAGCCGGGTAAATCCCAGTTTAGCGTCGATGATCTAAAGGAAGCAGATACCGTGGAGGTATGCGGCACATACAAGAGTGATGACCGTTCTCCAAACGGCTTCGAGCTTCGTCTTGACACTATCACAATTTTATCTGAGCCGGCGGAGCCTATGCCGCTTCAGATCAACAAATGGAAACTGAATACTTCGCTTGAGGCAAAGCTCAATAACAGGGCAGTGGCACTCAGAAATCCAAGGGAGCGTGCTACGTTCCGTATACAGGAGGGTATCACAAGGGGCTTTAGGGATTTCCTTTATAATAATGGATTTACAGAGATTCATACGCCAAAGCTTGGTGCAAAGTCAGCCGAGGGAGGCGCCAACCTCTTCAAGCTTGAATATTTCCACAGACCGGCTATATTACAGCAGAGCCCGCAGTTTTACAAGCAGATGATGGTAGGTGTCTTTGACAGGGTATTTGAGACTGCACCTGTTTTCAGAGCAGAAAAGCACAATACAAAGAGACATTTGAATGAGTATACATCACTCGATTTTGAGATGGGCTACATTGACGGCTTTGAGGACATCATGGAGATGGAGACAGGCTTTTTGCAGTACACAATGGAGCTTTTAAAGACCTCATACGCCAAGGAGCTTGAGCTTTTAAAGATTAAGCTGCCTGACGTGACAAGCATACCGAGAGTCAGATTTGACGAGGCAAAGCAGCGTGTCGCAGAAAAATATAACAGACAGTTCAGAAATCCATTCGACCTGGAGCCGGAGGAGGAGGTACTTATCGGACAGTACTTCAAGGAAGAGTATGGCAGTGATTTTGTATTTGTCACACATTATCCTTCAAAGAAGAGACCGTTTTACGCCATGGATGACCCGGCAGATGAGACATACACCTTAAGCTTTGATTTGCTTTTCAGAGGACTTGAAATCACAACAGGCGGTCAGCGAATCCACGACTACAACAAGCTTATGGAAAAAATCGCAAAGCGTGGCATGGAGACAGAGGGCATGGAGAGCTATCTTTCAGCTTTCAAGCACGGAATGCCGCCACATGGAGGTCTTGGAATAGGACTTGAGAGACTTACAATGCAGCTTATCGGAGAGGACAATGTGCGTGAGGCTACGCTGTTTCCTCGTGACCTTAGCAGATTGGAGCCATAAATCACAGTTTTTGGGGTTGTGGCGGGTGCGCTTTAAGGCTTAGAAGTGGCATGTGTGTATATATTTTGTTCAGAAAATTTTTAAAAAAATTTGTCTTCACAATATATATGCACCCATGCTTTGCAGGGTGTTGATGCGCACCCGGGGCAGGTTTGTGCAGTACTCGATATGATGGATTCAATTATGGCGGGGGCACATGCAGGCTGAGAGGTTGCATGTGTTGATGCGCACACAGGATAGATTTTGGCATATGTCAAGAAAAAAATATCAGGAAAGAGAGAAAGGATATCGTATGAATCATATAGGAACAAGAGAAATCGCCACTGAGCGGCTTACTCTTCGCAGATTTGAAATAGAAGATGCCGAGAACATGTTTTACAACTGGGCAAATGACCCGGAAGTGACAAAATATCTTACATGGCCGGCACATGAGAGTGTTGATACTACAGAGTCTATTTTAAAAGAATGGATATCTAAGTATGACGAAAAAGATTTTTATCAGTGGGCTATTGAGCTTAATGATCTCGAGCAGCCTATCGGAACTATAAGTGCAACTAAAATTGATGAGAGAGTTGAGTCGGTTGAAATCGGTTATTGTATCGGAAAGAGTTTTTGGAATAACGGTTATATGACAGAGGCACTCACTGCTATCATCAGATTTTTCATCAATGAGGTCGGTGCAGGACGTGTATGGGCCAGACATGATACTGAAAATCCAAATTCCGGCAAGGTGATGGCTGCGGCAGGCATGGATTATGAGGGTACTCTCCGCCATGCAGGCTTCAACAATCAGGGTATATGCGATGAAGCGGTATATGCAAAGGTCAGAAGTGCAGCACTTGACGAGGAGCCTGAGGAGGAGACTCCTGAGCAGCAGGCTGTTACCACAAAGGTGATGGGCGAGGACGGAGTCATGAGAAACGTAATCTCTGATGAGACTATGGAGTATGTCGGAATCCTTGCAAAGCTTGAGCTTTCACCGGAGGAGGCAGAGGCTGCCAAGAAGGATATGGCAGATATGCTTGATTATATTGACAAGCTCGAGGAGCTTGATACTTCGGGAATTGAGCCTATGAGCCACGTATTCCCTGTAAACAACGTATTCAGAGATGATGTTGTCACAAACGGTGACGGAAGTGAAGCAACACTTGCAAACGCACCTGTCAAGAAGGACGGCGGATTCAAGGTACCAAAGACAATCGGCGAATAACGGCAAGGAGGAGAAAAATGGATTTAATGTCTTTAACTGCCGTGGAACTCGGCAAGAAAATACAGGCAAAGGAAGTCACAGTGGAAGAGGCTGTAAAGGCTGCCATTGCTTCTATAAAAGCAAAAGAAGAAAAGATAAACAGCTTTGTCACAATAGACGAAGAGGGTGCACTTAAAAAAGCAGCAGAGGTTCAGGCAAAAATTGATGCGGGAGAGCTAAAAGGAGCGCTTGCGGGTGTGCCTGTAGCCATAAAGGATAACATGTGTACAAAGGGGCTTCTCACCACATGTTCATCAAAGATACTCTACAATTTCATCCCTACATACACAGCGGAGGCTGTTAAGCGCCTTGAGGATGCAGGCTGTGTCATCGTGGGAAAAACCAACATGGATGAGTTTGCCATGGGAAGCACCACAGAGACATCAGCATTTGGAGCAACCAAAAACCCATGGAATACAGAGCACGTACCGGGCGGTTCATCAGGCGGAAGCTGTGCAGCAGTTGCAGCAGAGGAGGTACCGTTTGCACTCGGTTCAGATACAGGCGGATCAATCAGACAGCCAAGCTCCTTCTGTGGTGTGACAGGAATCAAGCCAACCTACGGCACAGTTTCACGATATGGACTCATTGCCTATGGCTCATCGCTTGACCAGATTGGACCTATCGCAAAGGATGTCACAGACTGTGCTGCTATACTTGAGGCAATCGCTTCATATGATACGAAGGATTCGACATCAGTAAACAGAGACGATTTAAAGTTTACAGAGGCGCTTGTCGATGACGTAAAGGGTATGAAGATCGGTATTCCAAAGGATTATCTCGGAGATGGACTTGACCCGGAGGTAAAATCGGCAATCCTTGCAGCGGCAGATGAATTAAAGAAAAAAGGTGCTGTTGTGGAAGAATTTGACCTCGGACTTGTAGAGTATGCCATCCCGGCTTACTATGTAATTGCCTGCGCAGAGGCAAGCTCAAACCTTGCCAGATTCGACGGTGTCAAATACGGATATCGTACAAAGGAGTACACAGACCTTCACAACATGTACAAGAAATCGCGTTCTGAGGGCTTTGGACCTGAGGTAAAGAGAAGAATCATGCTCGGCTCTTTCGTGCTTTCATCAGGATATTATGATGCATATTACTTAAAGGCCTTAAGAGTAAAAGCACTTATCAAAAAAGCCTTTGATGATGCCTTTGCCAAATATGATGTGATACTCGGACCGGCAGCACCAACCACAGCTCCAAAGCTTGGAGAGAGCTTAAGTGATCCAATCCAGATGTACCTCGGTGATATCTACACCATATCTGTAAACCTTGCAGGTCTTCCGGGAATATCGCTTCCGTGCGGCATGGACAAAAACGGACTTCCAATCGGATTACAGCTCATCGGAGACTGCTTTAAGGAGAAGAATATCATCCGCGCAGCCTACAGCTTTGAAAAAACAAGGCAGCTTAAGCGAAGTGCTATTGCAGAGGAATACAGTAACAAAAATACAGCAGACACAAGTAAATCTGCTGGTGCACAGTAGGAAGGAGGCAAAAAGGATATGAAAAACTATGAGACAGTCATCGGACTTGAGGTCCATGTAGAGTTAGCTACAAAAACAAAGATCTTTTGCGCCTGCTCCACAGCATTCGGAGGCGCACCAAATACACATACATGTCCTGTCTGCACAGGACAGCCGGGCTCACTTCCTGTTTTAAACAAGCAGGTTGTAGAGTACGCAGTGGCAGTAGGACTTGCCACCAACTGTACTATCACACAGTACAGCAAATTTGACAGAAAGAACTATTTTTATCCGGATAACCCACAGAACTATCAGATATCACAGCTTTATCTGCCAATCTGCCGCAACGGTTCAGTGGAAATTGAGACAGCAAACGGAAAGAAAAACGTCAGAATCCATGAAATCCACATGGAGGAGGATGCCGGAAAGCTCGTACATGACGAGTGGGAGGACGTATCTATCGTAGATTACAACCGTTCCGGAGTACCTCTTATAGAGATAGTATCAGAGCCTGATATGCGCTCCGCTGAGGAGGTTATCGCATACCTTGAGACTCTGCGTCAGACCATCCAGTATCTCGGAGCATCTGACTGTAAATTGAATGAGGGCTCAATGCGTGCCGATGTCAACATCTCAGTCAGAGAGGTGGGCGCAAAGAAGTTTGGTACACGTACTGAGATGAAAAACCTTAACTCCTTCAAGGCTATTGCACATGCCATAGAAGGCGAGCGTGAGCGTCAGATAGAGCTTCTTGAGATGGGCAGAAAGGTAGTACAGGAGACCCGTAGATGGGATGACAACAAGGAATCATCACATGCCATGCGTTCAAAAGAGGATGCACAGGACTACAGATATTTCCCTGAGCCTGACCTTGTGCCAATCGTCGTATCCGATGAATGGATTGCACAGATAAAGGCAAAGCAGCCTGAGCTTCGTCCACAGAAGCTTGCACGCTACAAGAAGGAATACGACATCCCTGAGTATGATGCAAAGATTCTCACAGAGTCAAAGCATATGGCAGACATATTTGAGGCTGCCACAAAGCTCTGCGGCAAGCCGAAGAAGGTTTCAAACTGGCTGATGGTTGAGACAATGCGACTGTTAAAGGATAATGATATGGATGCAGATGAGATAAAATTCTCACCTGTAAACCTTGCAAAGCTTGTAGATCTGGTGGATGCAGGCACGATCAACTCATCTGTTGCCAAGGAAGTATTTGAAAAAATATTCTCGGATGATATCGACCCTGAGCAGTATGTCGAGGAGAACGGTCTTAAGAGCATGAATGATGAGGGTGAGCTTAAAGCTACAATCCAGGCTGTCATCGATGCAAATCCACAGGCAGTTGAGGATTATCACAATGGCAAGAAGAAAGCCATCGGAGCACTTGTAGGTCAGACCATGAAGGCCACAAAGGGCAAGGCAAATCCTGCTGTTGTCAATAAGCTTCTTATGGAGTTGTTATAATTGGATAGATATTAAGAAAATGGATCCGGCAGGTCTTTTGATCTGTCGGTTCTTTTTTTTCAAAAGCGCCTCAGCTTGCTTGCACGCATTTATTCAGTAGTGTATAATAGTTAAATGGCTGATAAAGCAGCTAAATGATACAAAGGCGGTAATTCACCTATGAATAATGATGATTTCAAGGAAGTACCTGACAATATTCAGGATAATAATGAAGAAACTACAAATAACATAGATAATACAAACGATAACAAGTCAAACGACTACGAGGATGTCTGCTACATCTGCCGCAGACCGGAGAGCGTGGCAGGCAAGATGATACATATCCAGCCGAACCTGTGCATCTGCAATGATTGTATGCAAAAGACCTTTGACTCCATGAGCAACGGTAATTTTGGCAACCTCGGAAATCTGGGAAATATAAGCAATATGGATTTTGGCAATATGCCCAATATCAGCATGATAAATTTGTCAGATCTGACAGGAGGCATACCAAACAGCCAGAAGCTTAAGAAGAAAAAACCAAAGGAAGAAAAAAAGGTCGAGCCGATTCTTGACATTCACTCAATTCCTGCACCGCATAGGATTAAGGCGAGTCTTGATGATTATGTGGTAGGTCAGGAGCATGCAAAGAAGGTAATGTCGGTTGCAGTATATAACCACTACAAGCGTGTCATGGCTGACAATAAGCATAAGGAGCAGGAAGAGAACACCACTGCAAAGCAGGCTTCAAATAAATATGATGGTGTGGAGATTGAAAAATCAAATATGCTCATGATCGGACCTACAGGTTCAGGAAAGACATATCTCGTAAAGACTCTTGCAAAGCTTTTAGATGTGCCACTTGCCATAACAGATGCCACATCACTTACTGAGGCCGGATATATCGGTGACGATATCGAAAGTGTGGTAAGTAAGCTTCTTGCGGCTGCAGATAATGACGTGGAGAGAGCTGAGCACGGTATCATTTTTATAGATGAGATAGACAAGCTTGCAAAGAAGAGAAATGCCAACCAGCGTGATGTGAGCGGAGAGTCCGTGCAGCAGGGTATGCTTAAGCTTTTAGAGGGCTCAGAGGTTGAGGTGCCGGTTGGTGCCAGCAGCAAGAATGCCATGGTTCCGATGACCACAGTTGACACGAGAAATATTCTCTTTATATGCGGAGGTGCTTTCCCGGGACTTGAGGATATCATAAAGGAGCGCCTGAACAAGGAGGCTTCTATAGGCTTCAAGGCTGATTTGAAGGACAAGTATGATGGGGATGAAAACCTGCTCATGCAGGCAACTGTTGATGATATCCGCAAATTCGGAATGATTCCTGAGTTTATCGGGCGACTTCCAATCATGTTCTCACTTGAGGCGCTCACCGAGGATATGCTTGTAAAGATATTAAAGGAGCCAAAGAATGCCATAATCAAGCAGTATCAGAAGCTCCTTGAGATGGATGAGGTAAGGCTTGAGTTCGATGACGATGCGCTTTATGCCATTGCTAAGATGGCAAAGGAAAAGAAGGTCGGAGCCAGAGCCCTTCGTGCGATTATAGAGGATTTCATGCTCGATATCATGTATGAGATACCAAAGGATGACAATATCGGCACGGTTACAATCACTAAGGACTATGTGGAGAAGAAGGGTGGCCCGCTCATTCAGATGAGAGGTACACCTGAGCTTGCAGACAGTCAGCACGTTTAATTGTTAAATGATTATGAAATTGTGAATTGGCTGTAAATGATGCAACCAGGCTATGCGTAATGAATCTATGTGTAGTCTGTAATGATTTATAAACGTTCATATATCAAGAGGAATTGGAAAAATGAAAATTATCCACTGTGCAGACCTGCATCTGGATTCGAAGATGACCTCGAATCTGTCAAAGGAGCAGGCAAAAGAGAGAAAAATGGAAATACTGCGTACATATTCAAGGATGATAGAGTACGCCAGAAATAACGATGTAAAGGCGATTATCATAGCAGGCGATTTATTTGACACGAGAAATGTGTCAGCGACTGCCAGAAATCTGGTAAAGGATTCGATTACGTCAAATCCGGATATTGATTTCTATTATCTTAAGGGTAATCACGACTCGGACAATTTCATATCGAAGCTCGATGAAATCCCTGACAACCTTAAGCTTTTTTCTAATCAGTGGACCTCATACAGCTATGGAAATATCACAATAACAGGTCTTGAGATAGACAAGTCTAACCAGGCTGCCATGTACAATTCTCTTGTTCTCGACAATGACAATTACAACGTTGTCACTCTCCACGGACAGCTCGGTGATGAGATTTCCACAGGCGACCTTAAGAATAAGGGCATTGATTATCTCGCGCTCGGTCATGTGCATGAGTATCAGAGTGGACAGCTTGACAACCGTGGCATGTACTGCTACAGCGGCTGTTTAGAGGGAAGAGGCTTTGATGAGTGTGGACAAAAGGGCTTTGTGGTACTTGATATAGATGATGAAAAGCTCACGGCAGGCTTTAGCTTTGTACCGTTTGCGTACAGGAGCCTCTACACGCTGTATGTGGATGTGACAGGAGCCATGACCACACAGGATGTGGCTGTGAAGATGGAAAAGGCCATTTCGGACAGTGAATATTCATCGAGAAGCATGGTAAAGTTCGTGCTTGTAGGTGAGGTGGACGTGGATTGTGAGATAAACACAGACTTCCTCAAGGATATGTTCGAGGAATATTTCTACTATGAAAAGGTGTATGATGAGACAAGACTTCTCATCAATTACAGTGAATACGAAAAGGATGCATCACTTAAGGGTGAGTTCATACGGATGGTGCTTGGCTCAGATATGACCGAGGAGCAGAAGTCTGAGGTCATCAGGTGTGGTATATCGGCGCTTAGCGGGGAGGAGATTTAGAAATTGAAATTAATAGCTTGTCACATAAACAACTTCGGAAAGCTGTCCGATCTTAATATCAATTTCAATGATGGAGTCAATGTCATAAACCAGCCAAACGGCTGGGGAAAGAGTACACTTGCGGCTTTTTTGAAGGCTATGCTGTACGGCTTTGATACGAAAAAGGAGCCGGGCGCCTTTGAGAGGGAAAGAAAGCTCTATAAGCCATGGCAGGGCGGCACTTATGGTGGAGAGCTTGATTTTGAGGCCGATGGAGTGGAATACAGACTTGTAAGGACATTTGGACTTACAGAAAAGCAGGATGATTTTCACTTATACAGGCTTGCAACCATGGTTGAGTGTGATGATTTTTCACCACTGCTTGGAGAGGAGCTTTTTGACCTCGACCGCAGCTCGTTCAAGAGAACGATATACATAGCGCAGGCAGACTGCATGTTTTCGTCATCAGACAGCATCAGCGCAAAGCTTGGCAATATGGCGGAAAATACAAATGACATCAACAACTTCGAGTCGGCGACAGCGGACATTAAGGACATGATGAACAAGATGTCCCCAAACCGTATCACAGGCTCTATCAAAAAGCGTGTAAATACACTCACAGCCTTGGAACAGGAGCTTAAGAAGTATCAGGCCGCGGATGAGGCGGCAGCACAGCTTTCAGAGAAAATAGATGAGAAAACTGCCCAGAAGAAGGAGCTTACCGGTATCAGAGCCGAGTACGGCAGGGCGCTTCAGGTGGCATCTGAGGACAGCAGAAAGCAGGCACTTCGTGAAAACTACGAGCAGCTTTGTGCTGTTGCAAAGGAGAAAGAGAGCATTTACAATGCAGCAATGGCAGTCTTTGGAGACAAAGCACCGGATGAGGCGGAGCTTTTGGAAAAGACAAAGCAGGCCGGAGAGCTTGAAAGCTTAAAGGCTGTGGAAGATAATCTGAGCTTTACGCCTGAGGAGGAGCAGTATTTAGATACACTTTCAGGTATGTTTAAGGATGGTGTGCCATCTGATGATGGTCTTGATGAGATGCAAAAGAAGATTGCAAACATCCAGAGCGTCAAGAATGAGTACAGCCACATGGAGCTCAAGCTCTCGCAGATGACCTCACTTGCAAAGATGGCAGATGATGAGGAGGAGCCGGAGACCCCTGAGAAGACTAAGCTTGTACCTGCAGGTATTGTGCTTATGGTTATCGGTCTTTTGGCAGCGGCTGTTGCCACGGTATTCAGTCTGAATGAGAAGTACAATGTGAAGGAAATTATGTTTCTTGTGGTAGGCATAGCTGGAGTCGCTATGGCGCTTTGCGGTGTTGTCATGATGGCCTATGGAATCCGTCTGAACAACAAAAAGCAGAGAGCATACATCAGGCTTATGGCTGAGCGTGAGGAAAATATAAAGCAGAAGGAGATACCGATTCAGGAATTAAAGGAGCAGCTTGAGCAGATTCAAAGTGGCATTACATCAATGGAGCATGAGGTATCGCAGTTTTTTGACAGCTTTTCGATTGAAGCAGATGAATCGCAGTATCAGGAGAAGCTTTATGAGCTTCGCACAAAGGCTCATGACTACAGTCGTTTCAACGAGCAGATAGGAAAGCGCGCCAAGACAAAGGCTGACTATGAGAAGGCAAAGGCTTCGCTTGATGAGTATTTAAGTCTCTATGGATATGACAGTGCTGCAGAATATACACAGGCACTTTCACAGATGAAAAAGCAGCTCGCAGAGGCCGGCTTTGCAAAGGAAAATATGGACAGTGCTCTTCAGAAGAAGGCGCAGTTTGAGAATGACAACGATATGGACAAGCTTCTTGCACCAAATGAGTGTCCGTATACACTTGATGAGCTCAATGAGATGATTTCAAAGGTGGAAGGCAGCCTCGATGAAATCAGGGCATCCTTAGTGCAGTACGGCAGACAGATGGATGATCTGCAGGAGCAGCTTGATATGAGGGATGAAAAGGAGCAGGAGTATCGCAACTGCAAGCAGATACAGGCTGAGGAAAAGCATAAGTACGAGATACTTGGGTTTACATCAGACTATCTGACCAGGGCAAGGGAGCAGTTTACTGCCAGATACATGGCGCCTATTTCCAATGGCTTCCAGAAGTACTTCGGTATCCTGACAGAAAATACAGACAGAGACTGGCAGGTGGATGCCAATATTTCAATAAGGATGAAGGAGCAGGGACAGCTTCGCGATGTGAGAACCATGTCGGCAGGCTACAAGGACCTGATAGGCATATGTATGCGTTTTGCGCTTGTGGATGCGATGTATCCGGGCGAGAAGCCGTTCCTCATACTTGACGATCCGTTTGTGAATCTGGATGATGAGAAGCTTGCTCGAGGCAGAAGGCTGCTTGCGGTGCTTTCGCAGGATTACCAGGTGATCTATTTTACATGTCATGGAAGCCGCGAGTAAATTTTGGTCGAAGCTTTGTTTATATTAGATAAATATAGTAGCATATTTTTATTTATAGAATATAATTATATGAGGGTCAAAATATCTTTTGACCCTCATATCTAAATATTATATCATATGAGGTAAAATATGCAGTTCATAGTATCAAAAAAGGAGTTCATTCCACCGGTAATAGCTCCTGATATCATAGAGACATTGGGCGATGATTACGAGATATGGACATATGAGGATTACGAAAGACTCCCACCACTTCTGGTGGGAGTTTATTCGTATTCGGCTATTCCAAAGTGTCTTGCTCCTTTATCCACGCAGGGACTTGTAAAGAGCGGTGTTTTCAGGCTTCAAAGGGAGTTTGTTCCGGGACTATACGGAAATGGTGTGTATGTGGTGGTTATTGACACAGGTGTGAATTATGCGCAGGAGGCTTTTATGACACCTGAGGGTAAGACGAAGATTGCAGTGCTCTGGGATCAGAATACGGATACGGTTTATTCTGAGGATGAGATAAATGCTGCTATTTTATCGGAAAATCCATATGAGAGCATACCGGGCGATGAGGATGGGCATGGTACGTTTGTGGCGAGCGTGATATGTGGCAATGACAGACCGCAGGATGATTTTGCAGGTGTGGCACCACAGGCTAAGCTTATTGTCGTAAAGCTGAAAAGGGCACCTCAAAAGCTGTATGATTTCTACTTTATTCCGGATCGTAAAATGGTGTACTCGGAGGTTGATGTGATGAGAGCAGTGCATTTTGCAGATGAGTTTGCAGGTCAAAAGGGAGCACCGGCTGTCTTTTGCATGGCGCTTGGCTGCAATAATGGAAGCCACACGGGAGCTGAGGATCTTTCAGAGTATCTGGACTATATCACGGCAAAAAGAGGCAGGGCCGTGGTTGCGGCAGCGGGCAATGAGGCGAACAGCAGGCATCATTATAAAGGGCGCATAACAGATACAGTCGATGATATTGAGATAAATGTTGAGCAGGATATGGATGGGTTTTATCTGGAATGCTGGGCACTTTCACCTGAGCTATTTACGCTTTCTGTCATATCACCGAGTGGTCAGTCGAATCCGGCAGGGGTACCAATGCGAATAGACAGCGGTGAATACTCATTTCTGCTTGAAGGAACACAGGTGACTATTGACTACAGGCAGACCGGCAGACAGACGAGGGATTTGCTTATATTTATCCGCTTTGAAAAGGTGGTGAAGGGAGTGTGGACCATCAGGGTATTTCCACTTAGTACTATTGGAGGTGTTTTTAATATGTGGCTCCCGATGACAGGACTTCTTGATGCTGATGTGAGCTTTATTGTCTCGGAGCCTGATACCACGCTGACCATGCCTTCGGATGCTAAGCTTGTGATAACGGCGGGAGGCTATAATTCCCTAAATGATGCAATACTTTTAGAGTCGGGAAGGGGCTTTGACGCAGACGGTGGAATAAAGCCGGATCTCGTAGCACCGGCTGTGGATATCACAGGGGCAAATCTAAGAGGAATGTATATAGCACTAAGTGGCACATCGGCGGCTGCTGCAATCACTGCAGCGGTGGCGGCTCTCATCATGGAGTGGATGATAGTGAGAGGCAATGTTTTGCTCGCAAACGGAGTGGATATAAAAAATGTCATGGTAAGAAACTGCCGCAGAAAAGAAAAAACCGACTATCCAAATAAAATTTTTGGCTACGGATTCATGAATGGGTTTGCCAATTTCTAAGAAAACGGATATAATATATTCTAAAAGGTAAAAAGGAAGGGTGAATGGATGACAAAAAGCAATAATTTATTAGCGGATTACGCTGCAAAAAAACAGGATATCTGTATTAAAAATGACACAATTTCAGATAGTCTTTTCAGGGAATATGGTGTCAACAGAGGACTTAGGGATGTAAACGGAAAGGGAGTTCTGACAGGTCTTACGAATATTTCAGAGATTGTTTCATTTAAGACGGGCGAGGATGGCAGCAGCGTGCCATGTGACGGACAATTGTGGTACAGGGGCTACAATGTAAAGACACTTACAAATAACCTCAAGCCCGGAGAGTTTGGTTTTGAAAAAATTGCTTATCTGCTGCTTTTCGGGCAGCTGCCATCTGAGAGTGAATTGGCTGAGTTTACAGAGGTTTTAGGAAGAAGCAGAACCCTTCCTACCAACTTTACGAGGGATGTCATCATGAAGGCTCCGTCAAAGGATATCATGAATTCCATGACGAGAAGTATACTGACACTGGCTTCATATGATCCTCTTGTAGCAAAAGCGGGCATCGACAACAATATCAGACAGTGCTTATCACTTGTTGCAATATTCCCGATGCTTGCAGTTTACGGTTATCATGCGTATAATCATTATGAAAATGATCAGAGCATGTATATTCACAGGCCGGATCCAAAGCTTTCAACAGCTGAAAACTTCCTTAGGATGCTCAGAGCTGACAATCAATATACAGAGCTTGAAGCAAGGGTGCTTGATATGGCACTTATTCTTCATATGGAGCACGGCGGTGGAAACAACTCTACATTTACCACCCGTGTGGTTACATCGGCAGGTACAGATACATACTCTGCTATCGCGGCAGCCATGTCATCCCTTAAGGGACCAAAGCACGGCGGTGCCAATATCAAGGTGATGGAGATGATGCAGGATATCCGTTCGCATGTGAAGCACTGGGATGACGAGGAAGAGGTGAGAGCATACCTTAGAAAAATGATGGATGGTGAGGTATTTGACCACAAGGGCCTCATCTATGGAATGGGACATGCCGTGTATTCACTTTCTGACCCGAGGGAGCGTATATTCAGAGGCTATGTGGAGAAGCTTTCAGTTGCAAAGAAGAGAGATAATGAGATGAACCTCTATAATACAATAGAGAAGGTGGCTCCTGAGATTATCGCTGAAAAGCGCCATATCTTTAAGGGTGTTTCTCCGAATGTCGATTTCTACAGCGGCTTTGTTTATGAGATGCTTGGTATTCCTATGGAGCTTTACACACCTCTTTTTGCCATTGCGCGAATCGTTGGCTGGAGTGCCCACAGGCTTGAGGAGATTGTCGGCATGAACAAGATTATCCGTCCGGCTTACAAGAGCGTCATGAAAGAGATAGAGTAACGAGAGGATGTTACAGTCTATCGTTCATACATCAATAATACGATATGTTGGGGATTGGACATATTAAAAGAATCGAGGTATTATACAAATGAGTTTTACAAAGGTAAAAAAGGGCGTCTGTGCAGCAAAGGGTTTTGTTGCAAACGGATTAAATTGTGGATTAAACAGTGACAAAAACAAAAATGACCTGGCTTTAGTTTATTCAGAAACACAGTGTCAGGCAGCGGCTGTTTACACAACAAACAAGGTGAAGGGCGCGCCTATTCAGGTGACAAAGGCACACCTTGAGGCATCAGGACATACGGCAAAGGCTGTTATTGCCAACAGCAAAAACGCCAACACCTGCAATGCTGACGGAGTAGAGAAGGCCCAGAGAATGTGCGAGCTTGCAGCAGCAGAGCTTTCGATTGATCCAAACGAGGTTATCGTGGCATCTACAGGAGTTATTGGACAGGTGCTTCCTATTGAGCCTATCGAGAGCCATATAAAGGAGCTTGCAAAGGGACTTTCGGCAGACGGCAACGACAAGGCTGTAAACGCTATCATGACTACAGATACCGTTCCAAAGCAGTATGCGGTAAAGTTCATGCTTGGAGACAGTGAGTGTACAGTAGGCGGTATGGCAAAGGGAAGCGGCATGATTCACCCGAACATGGCTACTACCTTAAACTTTATCACATCAGATGTTGCCATCTCATCGGAGCTCATCCAGAAGGCCTTGAGCGAGATTGTAAAGGTTACCTACAACTGCTTAAGTATTGACGGCGATACCTCTACCAATGATATGGTAAGCATCATGGCAAACGGTCTTGCGGGAAACACACCTATTACTACAGAGAATGATGATTATCAGATCTTTAAGGATGCACTGTACGAGGTGCTTTCAAATCTTACAAGAATGCTTGCAAAGGATGGAGAGGGTGCTTCAAAGCTTTTAGAGTGCACATGCGCAGGTGCGCCTGATCTTGATACAGCAATTATTGTGGCAAAGAGCGTTATCCGTTCACCACTTTTAAAGTGTGCTATGTTTGGCGAGGATGCCAACTGGGGACGAATCCTTTGTGCTATAGGTTATGCGGAGGCTGATTTTGATATAGACAAGGTGGAGCTTCACCTGCGCTCAACAGCAGGAAGCATCAAGGTGTGCGAGAACGGTGCCGGAGTTGACTTCTCAGAGGAGGAGGCAGCAAAGATACTGCATGAGGATGAGATTTACATCGACATAGATTTGCATCAGGGAGATGTATCAGCCAAGGCATGGGGCTGTGATCTTACATATGATTATGTAAAAATTAATGGAGATTACAGATCTTAATCTTGACAAGTAATATTGATTAATGATATTATTTTTCTAAAGTAATTAATTAAAAAAGTAAAGCGAACGAGGGCGTTCAGATATTAGGTTATCTGCGCCCTCTTTTTTGTTGGAAAAATCACATTTACAAAAGAGAGGTTAGGAGGCGGTACATTGACTAAGAATGCATTGGATATGATTGATGAGAAAATAGTAGAGCTGCTGCAGGAAAATGCACGTATAGCGATAAAGGAGATAGCGGCACAGGTGTTTTTGTCATCACCGGCTGTAACAGCCAGAATAGAGAGATTGGAGAGCAAGGGAATCATAAAGGGCTATCATGCCACTGTTGATTCGGTTAATCTGGGCTATAAGATAAAGGCCTTTGTCAATCTGGACCTGGAGCCTGTACAAAAGGAAGAGTTTTATCCGTTTATTGAGAGTGTGGAGAATGTCATAGAGTGCAATTGTGTGACAGGAGAGTATTCTATGCTCATAGAGGTGGAGTTTTTGAATACGGAGGAGCTTGATGACTTTATCAACACTCTGCAGAAATTCGGCAAGACAAGTACACAGATAGTTTTTTCCACTCCTGTTGAGCACAGAGGCCTGCCTGTACATTCATGTTTTGATGCATAAGATGATATGAGAGTCAAAAGATATTTTGCATGATTGAATGAAGTGTGCTAAAATAATTTGCAAAAATACTGACTGTTAAACATGATTTTGGATGCTTTGACTAGTCAGATATATTGATTACGGCAGGAGGATAATATGAGTAAGAAATTAGGCTTCATAGGTTGTGGAAACATGGGAAAGGCAATGATACACGGAGTGCTTGCATCAGGTAAGTGTGGTGTAAATGATATTCTTGCATCTGCAAAGACCGAAAGCTCCAGAGAAAAGAATGCAGCAGAGCTTGGAATCAGGCTGACAGCGGACAATAAGAGCGTAGCAGAGTTTGCAGATATTCTGTTTTTAGCAGTAAAGCCACAGTACTATGAGGAGGTTATAGCAGAGATAAAGGACACTGTTAGTGACGATGAAATCATTGTTTCGATTGCACCGGGCAAGTCACTTTCGTGGTTTGACGAGATGTTTGGAAAGAGCTTAAAGGTTATACGTACCATGCCAAATACACCTGCCATGGTTGGTGAGGGCATGATGGGAGTATGTGCAAATGAAAGAGTATCGCAGGCGGAGCTTGATACAGTGCTTGATTTGTGCTCGGGCTTTTCAAAGGCTGAGATGATAGACGAGAAGCTCATGGATGTAGTGACAGCTGTCAGCGGAAGCTCACCGGCATATGTGTTTATGTTTATCGAGGCCATGGCAGATGCGGCTGTAGCAGGCGGCATGCCAAGGAGCCAGGCATATACGTTTGCAGCCCAGGCAGTGCTTGGAAGCGCAAAAATGGTGCTCGAGACAGGAAAGCATCCGGGCGAGCTCAAGGATATGGTATGCTCACCGGCAGGAACCACTATCCAGGCTGTACGCGTGCTTGAGGAAAAGGGCATGAGAAGCAGTGTTTTTGAAGCTATGATGAAATGCCTTGATATCTCCCGCAAAATGTAGTAGAATTATTGCATTGAGTTAAAGGAGAAAAGCAATGAGTCAGGCAAAGGTTGATAAATATAAGAATGAAAAGGCAAATCGTAAAAAGACAAATGCCAGAAATAAAGTAAAGCGTGTTATAGCACGAATTGTTGCAGCAGCGGCTGTAGTCGCATTGGTAGGCTGGGGCGGTTACTCAGGATATCAGTATTATGAGAAGAGTCGTCCGGTGAACTGCTATTATGCAGACATCAGCGCAGTCAGTGATTATCTTAAGGGATTATCAACAGACAGTGAGCAGTAGATTATATTTTTGATACATAATATATATTTTAAGATTTATATGATTAAGTTAGAATACCTCGCAGGTTACTGCGAGGTATTTTTTGTATTTGAAGAATCCCCGGACTCTTTTTGTGATTCAGATACAGTCCTTGCATTTTCTTCGGTATTTGAGTTATCAGCTTTTTTGGCTTTAGAAAGCGTGTTATCAATGGCATTGAGCAGTACCTTGGAGGTGTACTGACTGGTATTGGCATAGGAAATATTGTCGGTAGACTGGTTTTGCACAATCTGTGAAACGAGCTCGTTCATCGCAGGCTCAACAAGCGGGTACATTGTTTCCACCGAATCAGTCATGTTTTCAAGGCTTATGGAGTTAATGTTATTGCTGTCCACCGCCACAGACACATCAATAGCCGCCCCACCCAGCGCTACAGAAGTATTGTACACACCCGGTGTATACATGCCGGTTTCTTCCACCTTGGGCTTTGGTTCATCACCTGAAAAATAATATGTAGCAGCGAAAATTATCAGAAGAAGCAGTATGCCAAGGAGCACTCCGGTCAGAATGACATGCTTCATTTTTACAACAACGATTTTTGTTTTTGCACTCATATGCGCCTCCTGTGGTTGTTTTATATATAATATGTGTTGGAATGCAAAAGTATGACAGATATTCCTGACTATAACGAAAAGAGATATCCATCAAGGATATCTCTTTATATTATAAGAGCGATAGACGGGCGCAAGACGTCCGGGGGACGTCTGTTCTGCGCCGACCGTTTCACGGCTTCCGGGGGATCCTGAAATCCTTATGCAAATGTATAAGCTATACTAGGTACATAATCAATGATGCATCCGTTGATAAAAACCAACACAATTTAGGAGAAATTAAAGGTTGAGAACTAAAACAACTATCACTTTCCAGGAATTGATATGCAGGATGCCTTAGAGTGTTTAAACAAACGCAAATTTTCTTAACCAAATAAGTGGTTAATTAACCAAACCGTGCCAAGGCTAGGCAAAGAAAAAGCCTTGTAAACACTGGGTTTACAAGGCTTTCTGTTGAGAGCGATAGACGGGGCTCGAACCCGCGGTCTCGACCTTGGCAAGGTCGCGCGTTACCAACTACGCCACTATCGCATGTATTAAGTTGTGTGCTCTCTTGTGTCGAGCACGTGTTATATAATACACGATAGAGGAGCATCTGTCAACCACTTTTTTAGATTTTTTTGTAACTATTCAAAGCCAAATGTTTTAGGGCAAATTACAGACATTAGCTTGGCTGTAGTATTTTTAAACAACATGTGTTAGACTACTGTTATACAAATCGGCGTTTGGAAAGGGGGGTGCACTACTATGCTGAGAAAGTTGAATTGTTTTTTAAACATCGTTATTGGTTCATTCATAGGAGTTTTCATTGTGTTTGGAATTTATAAGTTCTGGCACTTCAAAACCTATCCAAATTTATATGTCATGCAGTCTGCACCATGGTACACAGAGTTGCTGTTGGATGGTGCCTTTGTGGCAGTTTTAGTGGTCGTATGTATTATCCTAAAGCTGATTATTTGGAGGAAGTTAAAGCCATAACTTCCAACTTATCGGGATGTCGCAGAGAATTAAAAATCGAAGTTTGGAGGGGTTATATTATGACAATAGAGCCAATGATAGTGACTGATAAAATAGGGCGTTCTATCGTTTTGCGTAATGCGGAAGAAGATGATGCAGCAAGTCTAATCAAATTTATGAAAATTACGACAGGAGAAACCCCATTTTTAATCCGAGAGCCAGACGAGTTTTCTTTAACTATTGAGCAGGAAAAAATTTTTATAAAAGAACAAAAGGATAATCCGAGAGCATTAATGTTGATTGCAACGGTAGATGAAAAACATATTGGTAATTGCTCTTTGAATGGCATGGGACAGTATCGAAGATATGCCCATCGTTGTGAAGTGGCGATTGCTTTATATCAAAAATATTGCGGTACAGGAATTGGTAAATTAATGTTAGAAAGAATTTTAACCATTGCAAAGAAGGCTGGTTATGAACAAGCGGAATTAGAAGTGATTGCAACGAATGAATATGCTATAAATCTGTATCGTAAATTAGGGTTTGCAACTGTCATGTCTTGACGTGTAAAACATGCTTATTCTACTTCTAAGGGGTGTTAAAATGTTAGATTATAAGTTAGTATCATCTTAAAGGAGGGATACTATGGATCTCATAAAAACAGGAAAATATATTGCTGACAAGAGAAAATCGTTAGGATTAACCCAAAAACAAGTTGCGGAGAAACTTGGGATGAGTGACAAATCTGTTTCAAAATGGGAACGAGGGATATGTTTGCCGGATGTATCTGTTTATATTACGTTATGCGACATGTTGGGAATCAGCTTAAATGAGTTTTTTGCAGGAGAAGATATTAGGGAAGAAAATTATATACAAAAATCCGAAGACAATTTAATTCGAATTGCCAAGGATAGTAAATATAAGATAAAAAATCTAAAACGATCAATAATGGGGCTAGCACTCATTGTATTGATTACATCATTTTCACTTGGGATGATTCTTGTTCAAAAATGTAGTTACCTAAAGAATTATATTACAGCGGTAGACAAAGAAGGGACAGAGATGAAAACCGCAGAGTTATTATCTGGAGTGGATGGTGCCTTTTTATTCGATTATCACACAAATGAGAAGTTTCAGTCATTGACCATATTTATATCAGAGTATCATTTTGGGAAATTGTCAGCAAAAAATAAAATTGCAGAGTTATCTTACGAAGAGGTTGAATCTCCGACGGAAGGTAAGATTGTACTTGTACCGGATTTTGAGGGATTTGAGATGAAGCTTATAGTTGCAGACACGTCTACCAAATATTCTACGACGATTCCCATTCTGGAAAAAGTAGAAGGAAGAGAATATTACGTAAGATCCGCAACACAAATTGAAGGAAAAGTTTCGATTCAAAAAAATTCAGAGCAAGGGTTGGCAGCATTTATTTATGGAAAAGATGGTCTGAGCACAACGCCTATTCAAAATATTGAACAAGGAGAAATTGACCAACAAAATGATTACATATACTTTATATCGTTTCAATTCGCAGAATAGTATTGTATTAGTTTAGTCAATAAAACATAAATTGGCAATTTGAGCCGCCAAAGTACAGGCAGCTCTATTTCTGACTAAAAGGAAGAGTAAAACGATAGACGCAAAATGTTTGTGTTTCCCAATAGATGAGAGTATAATGGGATTATAAAGGAAACTGATAGACAGATTTTTATTTAATGAAATTGATAAATTGGGAGGTAAACAAAATGAATGATAACAGGTTAAAGGGTATAGCAGTTATTCTATTTGGAATACTCTTAAGTGCAAGTGGTGAAGAAATGAATAGAACTGTATTGACAAGTTTTAGCGAGTTCCCATTTGCTCTTATCGGGATAATTGTTGGAATTGTTGGACTTATAATGGTTTTCAAAAATAATAAAGAATAACAAATTTGCAAAGGAGTTGAGCTGATATTAAAAAGAAAATCATCATATTGCTGTCTGTTGTGATAATTCTTTTGATGGGTATTGTTGTATGGTTTAATATTCCACTCGACTTGATGGACTTAGACCCTAATGAGG
>ERZ1031897.42-NODE-42-length-41825-cov-8.008595_pt1 | contig 41825 bp, 38 predicted proteins | sample MGYA00517881_ERZ1031897 | MGnify/ENA primary metagenome ERZ1031897 (study PRJEB33719, sample SAMN04261280) | wastewater metagenome | biome: rural village; feature: human; material: feces | host: Homo sapiens | place: El Salvador | collected 2013-01-07 ... | reverse complement strand
ATTATAGTGTGTGCGCTCATGGAGAGTTCTAAAACCCTCTACTTTTTCTTCCGAGAGTTCGCCTTCTTCCCACAAACGATCAATCTCACCATGCAACAGTTTTGCAAGATAATCTGACACAACTTGCTGCAGACCATCTATCTCTTCTTTAGTCTTCAGCATTGCCATCATATTCAACATTTTAAGTTGAGCTGCATTGAATACGGTATGAGTATTATTCTCCATAATGAAATATATTAGTGTATGCAAAGTTACGAAATAAAGGACGATTAGGCAAATTCGCAGGGTTAAAAATAGGTATTGCACACATATATATATACAAATAAGGTGCAACGGCATAAACCGCTGCACCTCTTTTGATTGTTAACTTCAAACATCCTGCCCCATATATATGAGGCAGACTGGCTGTTATTCGATTACTACTGTTGTCCAACCGTGCTTGTCCTCCTCTGTGCCATACTGGATGCCACGCAGGTGGTTGTAGAGTTTGGTTGAAACGGGGCCCGGCTTGCCGTCCTCGCTGAACGTGAAGCGCTGACCTGTGTCGAGGTCGTCGATGTAAGAGATCGGGCTGATTACGGCTGCTGTGCCGCAAGCGCCTGCCTCCTCGAATGTAGCGAGCTCTTCCTCAGGAATCTGGCGACGCTCCACTTTCAGACCGAAGTCCTCAGCGAGCTGCATAAGACTCTTGTTCGTGATAGACGGAAGGATTGAGGTCGACTTCGGTGTTACGTATGTGTTGTTCTTGATACCGAAGAAGTTGGCAGCGCCGCACTCGTCCATGTATTTCTTCTCCTTTGCGTCGAGATAGAACTCGCAAGCGTAGCCCTTCTCATGAGCGAGATGGTTGGCTCTGAGCGATGCAGCATAGTTGCCACCCACCTTGTAGATACCGGTTCCGAGCGGAGCCGAACGGTCGTAGTCGCGTATGATGACGTACGGGTTTGTAGAGAAACCACCCTTGAAGTAAGGTCCTACCGGTGTGACGAAGATGATGAACATGTACTCTTCTGCCGGACGAACGCCTACCTGTGCCGATGTACCGATGAGGAGCGGACGGATGTAGAGTGTTGCGCCGCTCTCGTATGTCGGGATGTACTCCTGATTGAGGCGCACTACCTTCTTCACCATCTCCTCGAATATTTCTGTAGGCAGCTCAGGCATCATGATGCCGCGGCATGTAGACTGCAGACGTGCTGCGTTCTCGTCCATACGGAACACGCGCACCTTGCCGTCGGGGCAACGATATGCCTTCAGTCCCTCAAAGGCTTCCTGTCCGTAGTGCAGACAGGTGGCTGCCATGTGAAGCTTAATGTACTCGTCGGAGCAGACTTCTATCTCGCCCCACTTGCCATTGCGGTAGCAACAGCGCACGTTATAGTCGGTAGGCATATAGCCGAACGACAACTCAGACCATGCTATATCTTTCATAAAACTTTAGGTTTTAATACGTTTCTTTTTCATAGCGGGGATATGCTCCCCTAACCGCAGGCAAAAGTAATAATAATAAAACAAACCTGCAACTATTTGCCGCAGATTAGAGATTATTAGCACAAAAAAGACGGTTGCGGACTGCGTTGTCAATTTTCTGCGCCGAGAATCTTGCGTATGTCCTCGTCGGTCTTCGTGAGTTTGTCCTTGCATTGCTTTATCAGCTTCTGCGCGGTCTTGAGTTGTTCACTGAGCGAGTCGATGTCGAGCTCGCCGTTCTCCATCTTTGCGGCTATGTCTTCCAACTGGCGCATCGCCGCTTCATATTTCTGTTCTTTGGGCATTTGGGTTGTTGTTTTTATTAGTGTGTGCAGTTAGGGGTGCAGTGCCATCTTCAAGGGGGTGCAGCTGTCTCAGCTGCACCAACCAAGCCTACAAAGCTATCTTCAAGGGGGTGCAGTTGTCTCCCAGGGGGTGCAGTTGTCTCAACTGCACCAACCAAACAAAAGACTAATTGATCGGTGCACTTGAGACAAGTGCACCCCCTATATTGCTGCCTCCTACTACTCTACTCTTGACTTGAACTTTCCTTTCTCCACATGCGTCTCTACCAGCGCATCCTTCGGCAGTTGTGCGGCGTCGCGCACGGCTTTGCCGTTGTAGGTCGTGATGCTGTAGCCGCGGCGCAGCAGGCGTTCGGGGTTTTCTGCCTCAACGCGCTGCGCGAGCAGCTCAAGGCGATGATGCTCGGTGTCGAGTCGACGCTTCGCCGATGTCTCTATGGTGTGCTGCAGGGTGTCGAGTTGCGTTTCCGCCGTAGCGAGGCGGCGACTCACGGCTGCGGCTATGCGCTGCAGTAGTCGGTCGGCCCTGCCCCACTCCTTCGTCTTCACGAGCGAGAAGAGCATCGGTATGCGCTCTGCCATCGACGCCAGACGCACATGCTCCACGTCCATGCGGCGCTTCACGCGGTCGGCTATACGGTCGGCTGCCTGGTCGATGAGCTGCGCCGTGCGCTGCAGATTGTCGATGAGATGTTGGGCTGCGGCGGTGGGCGTCTTCATGCGTGCGAACGCCACCATGTCGAGCACACACTCGTCACGCTCATGACCGATGCCGGTAATGATGGGCAGCGGGAAGTTGGCTACGTTCTCTGCCAGGGCGAGTGTGTCGAAGCCCGACATATCGCTCGTGGCACCTCCGCCGCGTATTATCACCACGGCGTCGAAGTCGTCCACGCGCTCGTATATGCGTCCGAGGGCGGCTATCACGCTCTGCTCCACGGCTTCGCCCTGCATGACGGCGCCGAAGAGTTCCACCTTATATATATATCCTGCCTGATTGTCGTGCAACTGGCGGCAGAAGTCGCCGTAGCCGGCTGCTCCTTCGCTCGATATGACGGCTATGCGCTGTGCGAACATCGGCAGCCGAAGCTCTTTCTGCAGGTCGAACACGCCTTCTGCCTTCAGCTGGCGCACTATCTCCTGTCGGCGGCGTGCCAGGTCGCCCATCGTGTACTCGGGATTGATGTCACTCACTATCCACGAGAAGCCGTAGGCGGCATGAAACTGCGCACGCACGCGCAGCAGCACCTTCATTCCGGCGTGCAGCCGCTGACCAGTGATGCGCTCGAACTTGGGGCGCAGCAGCGACCATCGCGACGCCCAGCACTTGGCTGAGGCGCGAGCCGTGGGCGTGTTGGAGTATTCGTCCTTCTCCACCAGCTCCATGTAGCAATGTCCGCGCACCTCGCGCGCTTCCGACAGCTCTGCCTCCACCCAGTACTCGTCGGGCAGACTGATGTCTACGACGGCTGCAACGAGCGAGTTAAGCTCGAGGAGCGAGAGCGGCTTGTCGAACGTGTCTTTGTTCATTGTTATATCTGAATACTTGTTATGGTTTCGGCTTGTTGGTCGGAACCTATCAACGTAAGAAGCCCTGCTTCTTGAGCACCTCCAGCAGTCCTGCCGACATAGCCTCGTTGTCCTTGCGTGTGTAGCGGCAGTCGGTGTACACCTGCGCGAGGGTCTGCTTGCCGTTCAAGCGCACGAACTCGCGGTTCTCCTCCAACGCTTCCTTCTCGGCATAGAAGCGGTCGATGCGCTCGGGGGTATAGTCGGTATAGGTCTCCTCGTGCATGATGGCGTCGAGCGGCAGACGGTCGGTGAGCGCGGGCTGCTCGTCGGGCCAGCCGAGCGTGATGGTAGCCACGGGCACCACAAGCTCGGGCAGCTGCAGCACGTCGATTATCATCTGTGGCATGTACACCGTAGTGCCGAGGAAGCAGCAGCCGAGGCCCTCCTCCTCAGCGAGGTTGCAGAAGGTCTGACAGAATAGCAGCGCGTCGGTAGCTGCGTTCTGAAAGGAGAGCATGTTGTCGTAGCCGGGGTCGGCGTTGCGGTTCTTTGCCCAAAGCGTGGTGCGGCGGTAGTCGGCGCAGAACGTGAGCACTACGGGCGCTCCCTCCACCATCGGCTGGTTGAAGTGTGCCGGCGCGAGGCGGCGCTTCTGTTCCTCAGAACGTGTCACTACTACGCTGTAAAGCTGCAGGTTGCCCATTGTCTGCGTGCGCTCTGCCTCGCTGAGCAGTCGGCGCAGCAGCTTCTCGCTTACCGGAGCATCGGTATACTTGCGGATGCTGCGGCGTGTATTGATTGTCTTCATATTTCGGTTGTTATCGTTGTTTATGTTACTTTATTATTACCCAATGACCATTTTTGCGTCCACCCTCACGATTAAGTATTTTATGGTCTACTCGCAATCTCTTTATTTCGCGAGATATCGTACTTTCAGACAACGCCGTCTTTCTTGCCATTTCAGATATTGTTATCTTGTCATTTTCTGATATGAAAGAAATCAGAACTCGCTGAATATCAGTAAATTCTTTCTTATCACCTTTCTTGTCATCTTTCTTGTCATCTTTCTTGTCATCTTTCTTGTCATCTTTTATTACAGGAACGCCAAGACAATGCTGATTGCAAGGAATATCTATCAAAAAGAAGGTTCGCTCTTCATCTGTTTCAATCGTTGCTCGCGGCGATCCGTTCTCCTGCAGTTTCTGCTGAATAGTGGGTATTCCAGTAGCTCTTCCTTCTGTCAAATTAAGTTCTTTCAAGAATTCTCCTAAACGTCTATTGTTATAACGGCGAGAACGCAGCATACGGGCTTCGCGTATAGCTTCAGACGATATGGTATGATTCGGACCACCAAAATTGAGAATACTGATTTTGTCTGGTTCTACAGTAATCTCAACAGGTTCACGCTCCAAGTAGTCACGGTGATAGAGACTATTAACGACTGCCTCCTCCAAAGCCTGATAAGGATAATTGTATACGACAACAGAACGTTCTGTATCCTCTGGCTTGTGTATTATCTTTTGTATGATGTTTGTCTTGAGATAGTTCAGTGTGTCCCGAATCATCTTAGGCACACAACCTCTGATTGGTGCAATCTCTATCATGTTATCAGGGTCTTGCAATCTGCCTTTGGGAAATATTACAATCTCCACCTGTGTCATCTTGAAAAACCTCTCAGGATGGTCGCAAAACATCATGGCAGCCACATTCTTCACCTTGAAGCCCTCAGGTGTCACCTCCAACAGATCCATCTGGTCGAGAACATTTTTTAGGTTATTGCCAGATAGGTCTTGATCTGACAAGTCGCTACCTACCTCAACAAGAAAATCCCTCAGCAATGCCGTTGAGATATCCTTTAAAGTGATTGTATCACTACCACGATCATCAAACGGAGTACGATTTGCCAGATTTATCAACTCGCGCTCGTATTCGTCTTTAGGCACAATACTGCTACTATTATAGCGAATGTAATAGTTGAAGTCCTTTTGCTTGGAAGTGATACGTTCTGGCACCTTATAAGGGCGGCGTTCTCCTGCTGCCACTTTTATTATTAGAACAGTCTTGCCATCAACCTCCTCTATAAAAAGACGAGGCTGATAATAAGGACGGATAAGATTATTGTATCCAACCATATCTTTCTCTATCTGTTCTATTTTTTCCGGCTCTACTCCCAAAACCGGACGCACAGCACGCCCGTGCTCCTCTTTCACTCCCACAATAATATAGCCGCCACCAGTATCTTCAAAATCATTGGCAAATGCGCAGATACTCCTGTATATAGCATCTGGATTCCAACCTTCTTTATATTCCAGCTGGTTACTTTCTACAGCACTTCCATTAAGAAGGCTCTCTACATTTATCGGTAATGCCATAACTTAAAATTAATGTGGTTTATTGTTTTACAAATTTAGATAAAATTTCCGAATTATAAGCCAATTTGGATAAAAATGATGACAAGCGATGCTCCAATCCTTACCATTAGCAGTAATAGCGTATGTTTGACGTAACGTAACGATAGGAGGTTAGCCCACAATACGGCTAACCACCTATTATATGCAATAAGGTGTAATCTGTTCGAATTATCATGTTAACCAAACACCGACTTGCTTAACATGTCGCATGCAACGTGTTAAGGAAATAGGTTTTGCTTAACACGTTCTTTCTCAAAATTTAACGAACTATTGATATAAAGTTAGTATCTCAATGAGCAGAGTCTGGAAAGTTTTTGCTAACTTTGCACCAGATTCTTTCATTGATGTACGGATTGCATCCTTGAGAATCTCCTCATATTGGCTAAGTGGCTCTGAAATCATCATACTTTTAAAGTCTTGAATCAACTATAAAAGTAATGAAAATCAGACAATTGGCCAAATTTATTTGGTTATATTTTATTAATTAACCTGCTCATTTTCAAACAATTATGTGATTATTAACAGAGTATTGTAATACTCTACCAAATGAGAAATAAGAGCTAAGTTCATTTAACCTGTTATATATTTCAGTTTCACTCATGAGTCCATTTTATTTTATGTAGAAGATGTGCTTATTCAAAGCACACCTTCTTGTTTGTTTCTGTTAATTTGAATAAACCTTCTATAGTTGTATCCGTGAAAGCTCGCCAAATATCTAAATGGATAGGTTGATAGTCGTTGAAAAGTTGACCTATGTATTGTATCTCGAATACAAGACGAAAATCATTGTCGTCACATTCGGGATGGACCTCTTTCTTTGTACCAACTCTTGCAATTTTGATAACATACAAATCTCTTACACCTTTTCGCTTAATATAAGGCATGAAATAATACAACTTATTCAAAGCCACAGTTGAAGGAAATTTTTTACCTGTGTAATATACTTTCGCAGAGCGATCCAAATATTGCTCCATGTTGTCAGACTTGACCAAGCTGATTAGGACATTTTTATTTGAGTCAAACATATCAAGCCCCATAGATAACTGTGGCATCAATGAAGTAGCAGAGCGAGTATTATCTACAATGAAGTTTGGGTATTCAACCTTAACCTCGTTTAAATCTAACACATGTATTGCCATTACTTTTTGCAAAGCTCTTATCACATGCCACATCAATACTGGAGGAACGGCATTACCAATAGCCTTATATTGACGAATCTGTGAAACAGAATCGAGCTTAAATGAGTCTGGAAAGGACTGAATACGAGCAGCCTCTCTTGTCGAAAACCGTCTGTACCGCCCATCTACCATGAAAACCGGATCGGTGCTGTTCAAACTGACCTTAGCCAAATGAGCACTTATCGTGTTACAAGGCTCATTAAGGTTCATAGCTCGTCCCTTGTTCATTTTCTCTCTAACTGCCATCATTCCTGCAACAGCCTTCTCACTGAAGAAAAGTTTCTCGTCCTTGTTGGCATCTTCCATTATAACATCTCCAAGAACTTTACGTTCTGAAGTATGGACTTTCTGAGGATATTTAAATTTTACAAAATCCTCTTCATTATGAAAACCTACAATTATGACTCGTTCTCTCTTCTGTGGCACACCATATTCAGAAGCGTTAAGTAATTTGTGAACGACCTTATAGCCTGCATTCTCAAACTCATTAATTATCATTGGGAAGGCCTTTCCATTATTTGCCGAAAGGATTCCTTTCACATTTTCAGCTATGAAAAATCTGGGTTGACGAGCTTTCAATATCTTAACCATCTCAAAGAACAGCATACCTCTTTCGTCCTTATAGCCTAAACGTGGAGGATTCTGTGCAGAGATAGAGAAAGATTGGCATGGAAACCCACCGATTAACATATCAAACTCTGGCATCTCGTCAATGTTGATATCTCTAACATCCTTGACGATGCATTTGTGGCTAAAGTTTTCATTGTAAATTTTGGTGCAATACTCATCATTGTCTACCGAGTAGACAATATCGAAGGGGGTTTCTGTATACTCTTTTCCAAGATACGAGAAACCTCCGACAACACCCAAATCCATACCGCCACATCCACAAAAAAGTGATGCTACTTTTATTCTTTCCATGTCAACAATTCTGTTGGTTTGAATATTTCTGATGAGAATGATATCTCCATTCCGTTATGAGATTCTGCTTCAATCTTATCTGATTTGTATAATGCTACAGGATCTCGTAAAACAAATAATGTTCTATCCTGCTCACTGAGCATGAGCCGATAAACGCAATAATGTTCCTTTATAGTGCCGGCTACATTCCACTCGTTTGAAGACATGTGGAATCCATACATTTGTATCTTTTTCTTACTAATAGTGGTTTTGACTTCTATATAGCGATGATTATCTGTGCCATCGGCTTCATAGCTATCTATGTCGAAACCAGGATGGTAAGCAGGACTGTCTACAATTTGCACAAGACGTACAAATTTCTCATAACCATTTATCTTTAGACGCATTTTTTCGTGTCCGCAAATTATTGCCTCGCCTAAGTTTCCAATATCTTTTGTTGTTCTATTATTAGAAGATACAACCTCTTTAATTCTATCCTCAAAAACGACATCAATTTCTCCTGCATGTTCAATAATAGAACGAATATCTGTTTTGAACAACTCTGGATTCATAGAGTCGTTTACATAGTCGAACCAACAAGGCTCTAATCTTGTTAGTTCTATGGTTGCTACATCCTTCTTTCCATAGAATTTGTCATATCCGTCAAACCAACTTTTATCTTCTGCAAAAGTCTTTAAAACAGAAAACTCGTTACCCTTTAAGGTAAAATAGCCGTGGCTTTTTGACAGCAAATTAGCGATTTCCATATAATCCAATATGTCACCAGCGTATCTTGTCATATCGCCTTTAGTTCGTGCTTCACCACGCAATGATTGACATCTTGAATCATTTGGATTGTAATATCTTATCTTGTTCTTCCGATTAGACAATATTGTTTCTGCAATTTCTTTTGGAGTAAATTGGCCACTTGTTACCCTAATGTCATTGAAAATGCAATATGTTGCTTCTTCAGCAGATATTGACATATCTTTTGAGGCATTTCTGTTGCTAAGAAGTTCGTTGCCAGCCATAAGAACCTGGATAATTGTTCTTGCAGGCTTAAATTTGATGTTATGAGAGATTATGTCTCTAACATCATTTGATTTCATGTGACCACCAGGAAACTGAAAAGAGAACAGAAATAAGCGCAAGAATTGTGTCAAGTCCTGATTTTCATGCAGGAACTTGGCCATCTTTGATGTCTCTGTCACATCATTCTTTTTATCTTCATTGTAGAATCCAAACAATGCAGGAATTTCTGTTCGCCAGTTGTCAAGAGTCTTCTTTTTTACGTCGATATTTCCCGGGAACATCTTTATTGCATTAAAATATCTTTTGCTGTATTCAGCACAAGAGCACTTGGGAATTCGACAACACTCATTAGCCATGTAGAGCAACACATTTTCAATGTTGCTCTTAAACCTTGGTCTAACAAAGTGTATACGGTACCAATCTTTGTTGGGTATCTGATAATATGTTATTTGATTTTCTTCCATAAGTTCTTCTTTAACTGTTCAGCTATAGCTTGAGCCATTAATGGTGGAACGGCATTGCCTACTTGTTTATATTGGCTCGTCTTACTACACATAAAGATGAAATCATCAGGGAAAGACTGTATTCTCGCACTTTCTCTAACTGTTGGAACACGATTCCATTTATAATGGAAATGGTGTCTATGTCCTGTGTCAATCGTTATACTTGGACGCTGGCTATTTAACCGAGTCCATGCGATATGTACTTTTCTTGTGCCTTGCAAATCTTTAGGCAAATCTTTGTAATTGCCACCATCAGGAACCATTGAAATTATTCGTTTCGTTTGCTCATTGTGGATGGTAATTTCATGATTATATACTCCAGAGCTATTGCGCCTTTCAAGTTTCTGATACTCTGATTGCGCTTCTATAGGGTAGACAGCACCTTCCTCCAAGTTTCCTTCTGGTAAATCTGATAATGCTTCACTTGTAGTCACTTTGTGTTCTACGGAAGGTATTTCAAAATCAAACGTACTATTTAACGTACCGACAAAGACTGCACGTCTGCGATTTTGTGGTACGCCATAGTCGGAGGCTGTCAATACTTTCGTTTGTACGTTATAGCCCAAAGATTGAAAATCTTCAATAATAGACGCTTTAATAATGCCGTCACCCATAGAAAGGATATTGGGCACGTTCTCCATAACAAAGGCTTGTGGCTTGAAATATTCTACCATCCTAACAAAGCCTTTATACAATTGGTTTCGTTCATCGTCAACGATGCGCTTACCGGCTATAGAAAAACCTTGGCAAGGAGGTCCTCCTATGATAACATCTACTTGTTGTCCATCCAAAAGCCTTTCTACTTCTGAAGGGTTCAATGATGCCATATCTGCACATAAAGTTTTGCTCTGCTTGTGGTTGTATTTATATGTTTCCAATGCATCTTTCCATATGTCAATGCCTAACAATACATGATAGCCAGCCTCTTCAAATCCTAAAGACATGCCACCACATCCACAAAACAAATCCAAAACAGTATTTAAATCTTTATTAGTCATATTTTCTTTTGGTTGCAAATGTAGTAAAAATAATCCACAAAATCTTATTGGCTACTAATATTTATAGAGGGAATAGGCTCGTTACCCCTGCATGGTAACCTTGTTTTAGCTATGCGGTAACAATATAGCCGCGCTGCGGTAATGATGTACCCGCGCTGCGGTAATAGGATAACCAACGCGCGGTTGGAATATAACAAAACGAATCACGCATAAAAATATTCGCCTCAATATGTAATAAACACCGAAGGCTTGCGTTTACTAAATATAAAACATCTCTAAAACGTATAAAATAGCTCTGCCTATGAAGTATTTTACTAAAGAAGAACTACAGCCTTCGGAAAAGACGCTGAGCTTTATCCGACAGATAGCCTACTCCTACAGATTGGCGCAGGCTAACAACCGCAATAAGCCTTATTGCGTTAGCTAACACAACACCTCTAACAACACTCTAAAAAAAGAAAACAACGTAAACAAAGAAAGTAAATAAAATAAACAGGAATGGAAACTCTCATATCACCTTCGCTTCTCTCAGCGAACTTCATCGATTTGCGTTCGGACATCGACATGATAAACCGCAGCGAGGCCGACTGGTTGCACCTCGACATCATGGACGGCGTGTTCGTGCCTAACATCTCGTTCGGATTCCCCGTCATACAGGCTGTTGCAAAGGAGTGCAAGAAGCCGCTCGACGTTCACCTGATGATTGTGCATCCGGAGAACTACATCAAGCAAGTGGCTGCTACGGGCGCCATGATGATGAACGTACACTACGAGGCGTGCACTCACCTGCACCGCACCGTTCAGGAGATTCACGCTGCAGGCATGAAGGCTGGCGTGACGCTCAACCCGCACACTCCGGTGAGCATGCTCGAGGACATCATCTGCGACGTGGATATGGTGCTGCTGATGAGCGTCAACCCGGGCTTTGGCGGACAGAAGTTCATACCCAACTCGGTAGAGAAGACGAAGCGCCTGCGCCGTCTCATCGACGAGTCGGGCAGCAAGGCTCTCATACAGATAGACGGCGGCGTAGACGACAAGTCGGCTCCGCTGCTCGTGGCTGCTGGTGCCGACGTGCTCGTGAGCGGCAGCTACGTGTTCAAGGCTGCAGACCCTATCGCTACGATACACGGTCTGAAGCATTGCCTCTAACAGATATTAAACATATTGAAGCGATTGGCTTCAACCGACATAAAAAACGGAGACCTACGGGCCTCCGTTTTTTGTTGCTTCTATACGAAGCCCTTGTTGCTCTATTTACTGATTATTGTTCTATCTACCAATTGTAGCTCTATTTACCAATTGTATACCTAATACCTAAATTAAGATTGAAGTTGAGGGGCTTCTCCTTGTATATCGTACTGAGCGGGGAGCGGTCGTCGAAGTAGTAGCTCACGCCTGGCTCGACGTAGACGCCCACATTGCGGAGCACGTCGAACTGCGCTCCGAGGGCTGCGTTGACGGACAGCTGCCAAGGCTTCGCAGCCACGTCCTCCGCCTCGTGCTTCTTCTTCTCGCCGCTTATCACGTACTCGTGTGTAGTCTTGCCCGACACGCACTTCTCTGTTAGCAGTCCGGCTGAGGCGTAGACGCTCAGTCGGCGATAGCCGAAGGCGCAATACTTCACGTTGAGCGGAACGCCGATGTAGTCGAGTTTCTGACTGCTCGACGAGTAGTTGTCCTTCGTGCCGTCCTTCATGTCAGAGGAGAGTCGCGTGTAGCTCACGCCGCTTTCCACGCTGAGTCGGTCTGTAAGGCGATAAGCCACGTTGAGCCCTACGCGCACCGGCAGCCGATGCTTGTATTCGGTCTTAACGCTCTTGCCTTGGTTGAAGATGCCGATGCCGAGCTGCGGATTGTCTGCCCATATCACGTCATCCAGACCTACCGCTTCGACATACGTAGCGGTAGAATTGGTGACTGACGATGCGCCCATGCCGGTCGTGGCGCTGGTGGATAGCGTCCAGCGAGCCGCGCCTTCATGCCTGCCCCGACTGTTGTCGGCTGGCGTGTATGCAAGCAGAGATGTTGAGGGGTTGAGGGGTTGTGATGTTGAGGGGTTGTGACGTTGTGATGTTGAGGGGTTGAGGGGTTGTGATGTTGAGGGGTTGTGGTGTTGTGATGTTGAGGTGTTGGGGTGTTGTGATGTTGAAGTGTTGAGGGGTTGAGGGGTTGAGGGGTTGAGATGTTGAGATGTTGAGATTTGTGCAGATTCGTTGTTCTGCGTCGGCTGCGCGATAGCGTCGGCTGTCTGCTCTACCCTACCGCTCGGTTGCAGAACGGCAGGGCTGTTCTGCGTCTGCGCATACACCGTAGCGGCGGGTGCGACGGCGTTCTTCGCCACATATCGGCTCGTCGGAATATCGGCTACTCCGCCCTGAGCCACCATTATTCCGCTGGCAGTCTCCTTTCCGCCGTCGGCGAAATACTGGTATCCCGCAACAAGGGCAAGACACGCTGCGGCTGCACACGCCGTGCGGCGCAGAGCGGGCTGCAGGACGAAAGGCGTCTGGCGCTTCTCCGCCTGAGCAGGCTCCGTCTGAGCCATACGCTGGTGTATGGCTTCCCAGAGTCCGTCGGGAGCATCGGTCTCGAAGTTGCCGAGGCGGTCGTGTATGTCTTCTTTCCAATTTCGCTTCATAGTAGAAAGGAATTACTGGTTCTGTATTGTTTTATCTTTCTTGCGAGCATCGCCTTCGCCTTGTGCAGCTGCGATGCCGACGTGCTCTCCTTTATGCCGAGCAGCGAGGCTATCTCCTTATGACTCTTGTCGTCGACGACGTAGAGGTTGAACACCGTGCGGTAGCCGTCGGGCAGTTCGCGCACGAAGCGGTGGAGCACGTCGGTGGGTATGCCTTCGGTATGCAGGTCGGTGTCGGGCACGTCGTGCGGCAGGTCGGCTATGTCTACGAAGTAGAGCCGGCTACGGGCGCGCAGAAACTTCAGCGTCTCGTTGAGCGCAATCTTCGCCATCCATCCCCTCAGCGATCCCTTGCCGCGATACTCGAAGGAGGCTATCGAGGAGAATATCCTCAGGAACGACTCCTGCAGAACGTCTTTTATGTCCTCATCATCAGTGAGATAGCGCGAGCACAAGGCAGACAGATAGCGCACGTGGAGCCGGTAGAGCGGCTCCGCGGCAGACGTGTCGCCCTGCTGCATGCGTTGCAGCAGGCGCTCCTCGCTATCAGACTTGTGAAATGAGAATCGGAACATTCTGAGGGTTTATGTGGTGAAAGGTTAATCGACAAAACGCGACTTCGCTATGTCGCCTGTTACAATCACACTCTTGTCGCTGTGCATCTTCAGCGGGAACTCCATCGACTTCTTGCCGCTGAACGACTTCCAGTTGAGCTTTATCTTCACTTCCTCGGGATGGTCGGGCCACATGCTGTTGAGGTCGAAGGCGATGAGCGCGTCGCCCAGCACGCCGCTGATGTCGCCCTGAGCGTTGTGGCGCAGGTCGAACTCGTATACATTATCCTTGTTGACGCCGCCCACAAGGTTGATGATGTGCTTGCCGCCGCCCCAGATGGTGCGCAGGCGCAATGTGAGGTAGCCGTCTTCAGCCACCGTCACCCAGTCGCGCACAATCTCTATGCCGTCGTTGCCGTACAGCTTCTCGTCGTCGCTGCCCTTCGACACGACAGGCTGCTTGGTGCGTATGCTGTCAATCCAGTTGACGCGCACGGTGCGCAGGTTGCCTGTGGCGCCCTCCTCGTACTCGTAGCTCACGAGCGCACGCACCTTCTTATCGCCGAAGGGCGAAGCCTTCATGTTGGTAGGAAAGAGCACGGTCTGGTCGTCGAGCTGCATACGGAACGACTCGGAGGTGACGGGATATACGGTGACGAGCGCCGTAGGACGCTGCACATTATAGTTGTCCGAATCCATATCGCATGAACTCAGACCGAACACTGAGGCCAAGAAGCCCAAGACTAAAACAGAGAGTTTTCTTGTTTTCATATCACTTTTCTTTATTGGTTTTCTATCTTTATGCTTATTGTTTCAGCCGATTTAAGAATCGGTTTCAACCCATTAAATCGCAATAGATAGAAAACCTTGCCTGAGAAACTGAAAAAAAACACATTTACCGCAAACTGGTAATACCATTACCGCAAACCGGTAACATCGTTACCGCATAGCAAAAACATGGTTACCAGTGCGTGGTAACAAGCGTTCGGTGCGTAGTAACAAGCGTTGATCGTAGCAAAACACACACAAAATATAGGGTATTTAAAAACTTTGCGACTGCTGTTTATCCGTAGCGGAGGTCTCCGGCCTCCGCCACAATCAACAAACGAACACGAATAACACTAATTTCACGAATACAAGGTTCATACATTCGTGGGATTTGTGTAATTCGTGTTCGTTATAATATTAAGCGATATAATGTGTTTTGAACATTTACACCAGCTGCAGCGAGATGCCGTTGCTCTTCGCCATGCGTCGCATGTTGAGCAGGGCATAGCGCATGCGTCCGAGTGCGGTGTTGATGCTCACGCTCGTGGTGTCGGCAATCTCCTTGAACGAGAGCTGCTGGTAGAAGCGCATGTACACCACCTCGCGCTGTATAGGCGGCAGCATGTCGAGAAGACGGCGCACGTCGCTCATCACCTGACGGTTGACGTAGGTGTTCTCGATGTTACCCTCCACAAGTTCGTCGCCACCTATATTAGAGAGGTCGTTATCCTTTCCGGCTTTCACGATGCAACGCGACGACTGGTCGCGATACCAGTCCATGATGGCGTTGTGGGCGATACGCATCACCCACGCGCCGAACTTGCCGCTGACAACGTAGCGGCCCTCCTGGAGACGGGTGATAACCTTTATGAATGTCTCCTGGAAGATGTCATCGGCGGTCTCGCGGTCGTGAACCACGAAAAGGATGTATGAGAAAAGGTTCTGCTGATTGCGCGAAAGCAACAGATCGAAAGCCTTGTTATTCCCATCGACGTATGATAAGGCCAACTCCTCGTCGGTCATATCCTTTAAATTCTTCATTTTCTTAATCGTTTTTTGTTAAGTAAATGTGCTTCGATAGGCAATAAACAGGGGCTTTTTAAATGAATAATAATGTTGCTTTGCATTAACGCATAGGCAAAGTTAAACTATTTTAATGAAACGCCCAAAGAATTAGCAGAGTTTTTTGAATTGTACGGGATTTTTCACCTTATTGTAATTGCTTTTCTCGCTTAGAATGTATAACTTTGCAATGTAATTCTAAACATTTATAAACTCAAAATTTTTACACTATGGTTAAAACTTTACGCTACGCATTCATGGCTGCCATGGCACTTGTTTGTGGCTCAATGTCAGCACAGGAAGTGACTCTTGATTTCACTTCAAACGACACATGGAATCTGCCAGTCAAGGACGCAATTGGTACAACAGAGCAGACCTATACTGACGGTACCTACTCTATTAAATTGGCTGCACCAGACGGTTACTACTACAACACTAAGGACAAATACCTTATGCTCGGCAAGAAGGGCGCAACATTGACTCTTCCTACTCTCACATTCCCGGTTTCAAAGATTGAGGTTGTTGGCAGAAACGGTGCTTCCGGAAAGGTTGAGCAGAACATCTTCGTTGGTGAGAACGAGGTTAGCACAAAGGTTGTTGGCGCTACGGCAACAAGCACTTTTGATATTGACGCAGACAACCAGGCTATCGGCACCGAATACGTATTCAAGGTGCTCTCTGCTCACAACACTCAGATCACAAAGATCAACATCTACAAGGCAGAAGGCAAACAGAAGAAGTCTGCTGGCTTGGCTTTCTCTGAGACAACTGTCAACTACGAGCTCGGCACAACATTCACTGCTCCTACATTCACAAAGGCAACAACAGCTGCTGTGAAGTTCGTTTCTGACAACGAGGAGGTGGCTACCGTAAACGCTGAGGGCGTCATCGCTGCTACTGGCAAGGAGGGCAAGGCTGTCATCACTGCTTCTGCTGAGGAGAACGATGACTTCAACGCTGGCACTGCTACCTGCACAGTTTATGTTTACCACATGAACGTATACAAGAAGGCTACTGCTGTAGAGGCTGGCAAGGACTACCTCATCGTTGCTCAGCGCGACGAGAAGACTTACTACGCAGCTCCGGTTAAGTACAACGCAGAGAAGCCGTACGGCTACCTCAACTCTTTCAAGGTTGACGGCATCGTTGACGAGCTCAAGATCAAGTCTTCGTACAACGACGCATTCACATTCGAGGGCGTTGAGGGCGGCTACGCTATCAAGGACGCTAACGGCTACTACCTCTACATGGATGGTTCGCACGCTTCATTCCAGCTCGGCAACGAGGCTAAGGCTTGGACTGTAGAGCCGGCTGAGAACGGCACATTCACCATCACAAACAACGGTCAGTTCATACAGTACGGCAACGGTACATACACCACATTCGGTGCATGGAAAGAGGCTCAGGAGAACGCTGTCAAGCCGATGCTCTTCGTGCTCGACGACGCTGCTTCTTCTATCAACGGCATTCAGACAACCGTTAAGCCGCAGAGCAACGTACGCTACAACATCGCCGGTCAGCGTGTAGCTGCCGACTATAAGGGCATCGTTATCATCAACGGCAAGAAGTATCTGCAGAAGTAAAACAGCTAAAAAAAAACGCCTATGCCGCTAAACAGAACGGCATAGGCTGGTAGATATATAAAAAGGCTGGTAGATAGGCTGGAAGATTTAGACTTCCGGCGACTTATCTACCAGCCTTTATTGTGCTTATAATATGCGAGTTATGTAAGATGCTGGTAGATATGGCAGATTTTTTCAGTATGTGCTATTATCAGGGGGTGCAGTTGTCTCCGCTCGGCTTTGCCGCTTGCCAGAGCAAGAACTGCACCAACAAAGAGATAAGTGCACCTACAAAAAACAAGTGCACCCCCTATTTTATTTCTACGCGCTTCATCTCTGCCTCCACAATGTTCGTAAGCTCTACGAACTGCTCCACGGAGAGCTGCTCCGGACGCTTCGTCATGATGTCCTGTGCGTAGAACTCTGCAGAAGCCGAACCGCCGAATATCTGGCGCAAGCTGACGCGCAGCATCTTGCGGCGCTGGTTGAACACAGTCTTAACGACGCGCTTGAACAGACGCTCGTCGCAACCGAGGTCGGTCACGGTATTGCGCGTCATGCGTATCACCGCACTCTTCACCTTTGGCGGCGGATTGAACACCGTCTCGTCGACAGTGAAGAGATACTCTACGTCGTACCAAGCCTGGATGAGCACCGACAGGATGCCATACGCCTTTGTGCCGGGTGCAGACGCGATGCGCAGAGCCACCTCGCGCTGTATCATACCCGTGCAGCAAGGGATAAGCTCCTTGTAGTCGAGCATCTTGAAGAATATCTGCGACGAGATGTCGTAAGGATAGTTGCCCGTGAGCACGAACTGCTTGCCGTCGAAGATTTCGTTAAGGTCCATGCGCAGGAAGTCGTTGCCGATAATGTTCTCGCGGAGCTTCGGAAACGTCTCGTTGAGATAAGCCACCGACTCCTTGTCGATCTCCACAGCCTTCACAAGGCGCGGCTTTGTGACGAGAAATTGTGTCATCACGCCCATACCCGGTCCAATCTCAAGCACCGGTATGTCGGGGCAGGCGTCCACCGTGTCGGCGATAGCCTTCGCTATGCCGAGGTCGGTGAGGAAGTGCTGCCCTAAGTTCTTCTTCGGTCTAACGGCCTTTACCATTACTCAGCCTCCTGACGGTCGTCTACGTTGTCGCCCTCTGTGGGTGCAAGCACAGCCTCGAAGTCGGTGATGCCGTTGTTAACGAGGATGTTGTACCACTGGATGAGCTTCTTGATGTCTGAATCGTGAACGCGGTCGCGGTCGTATGCAGGCAATACCTCTGCGAAGAAGTTGTGGAGCTCGTCAGCAGAGCACTTCTTGTAGTTGAGCGAGCACTCCTTCGACTGCTCCTTCTCGCCGAGGTTCTTCAGCACCTGCCACAATGGGATGTCCTCTGCGTCGGTGTACATAGCGATGTCGCCGAGTGATGTTACGCGGTCAGAAGCAAAAGCCGGCATACGGCGGTGTGTAGCGTCGAGAGCCTCAACGATGAGGTTGCGGTTGCCACGTGATACGAGTTTGTAAAGTCCCGGCTTGCCGGCTATTGAAAGAATTGTTTCCATTGTCTTTAATGTTTATTTAATTATTAATTATTGATTGCTATTTGTCTTAATATATCGTCGATTTGCACTTGCAGGTCGCACTCGCCGTCGTTCTGTATGCAGAAGTCGCTGCGCTGCGCCACTTCCTGCTGGCTCATCTGCACGTCGATCCATTCGGCTGCGCGTTGGGGCGTGATGTTGTCGCGCTGCACGATGCGCTGTATGCGCACTGGGCGTGGCGCTGTGACGCAGACTATATGGTCGAACGCTATGCGGCGGTCGAATCCGCTCTCGAAGAGTATGGCACTTTCGAGCCACTGCTTGCCGGAAGCGGCGAAGTCATCTGCCACTGCGGGGTGTACGATATCGTTTATGGCGAGCTTGTTCGCCTCGCTTGCGAGAAGAAACTCGGCAAGCACCGGCTTCTGAAGCACTCCGTCGGCAGAGTAGACAGCGTCGCCTACGAGCGCCTTGAGCTGCTGTTGCAGCCTGTCGGAGGTGCGCATGAGTCGCTTTGCCGCAGCATCGCAGTCGTACACCTCGATACCGCGCTGCTCCAAGAGTCGGCAGACATAGCTCTTGCCAGAACCTATTCCGCCAGTTATTGCTATCTTCATTGTTGCCTACTGCTCCTCAATAAGGTAGTCTACTTGCGTCATCTGCAGACGGGCGTTGCGCACGCCCTGCGGACATTGGCGCAGATGTATGTTGCACTTGTCGGACGGATGCTCGATAAGCTCGTTGTAGTCGACCACTACGGCGAACTGGTCTGACGAGATGCTGCGGAACATGCTTGCACCGACAATGAAGTTGACGATGACGCGCTGCGGGAATGAGCGCAGCACCTTGCCCTCAGGCATGTTGACGGCTGTGACCGGCACCTCGATAGTCTCCTCGGTGAGGATGTCGGGATAGAGTCCGATGCGCACGGTGTTGGGCACAATCTTCACGCCCTTTATCTTCTCGAGCGCCACGGTCTTTACAACCGTGTCGTTAAAGTTGGTGATGTTGATGGGCACGGTCTTCACGTAGCGCAGCGAGTCGAGCGTCTGCTTGCTGCCGTAGACGGTGACGGTCTCGGGCCAGAAGCGTGTGCGTGCAAGGTAGAACGACTTGCCTGGCACCACTATACCTGCCATCTTAACTGGCACCTGACGCGACTGTCCGTAGTTGTAGTAGAAGTCGAGACGGTCGGGCTTCACCTGCACCACCTTAGAGGCTCCGCTGAAGCGCTGGTTAATCATCTTCATCAGCTCCTGCGACGGCACTACGCCGTAGCCCGACTGACGTGTGACGAACGACTGGAAGTTGATGTTAATCGGACGCACGCCTTCGCCGTAGATGTATGCGAGAAGCGCGAAGCCTTTGTCGCGCACCGTGACACGCACGGTGTCCTCCATGTCGCTTGTTATCACGACGTTCTTCGGTACGTTCACAAGGTATGCGGGCACGCTTACCTCTCTCTCGTATGTTTCGTTGAGCGCCGTCATCAGCCAGAAGATTGAGCTCAGCACGAGAAAGAAGAAAAAAGTCAGAAACTCCCTGTTAGCTGAGCTGAACAGGAAGTTTCTGACCATATTTATTATTTGCGTCAAGCGTTTTTCCATCGAATCATCGATTAATGAATTAACTTCAAGCCGTTGGCGGTCGAAGTGTCTAAATTACTTCTGTGGCTGCTGTGTGCCGTCAGCAAACACGCCTGCCTTGTCTACTGTAACGACAACGCCGCGAGCGATCTCTACGTCTACGGTGCCGGCTGTGAGGTCTACGCGGCGTACTGTAGCGTGGATGCCACCACCTACCATCACCTTGTCGCCCTCCTTGAGTGCATTCTGGAACTCACGAATCTTCTTCTGCTGCTTCTGCTGCGGACGAATCATGAAGAAATACATGATGACGAAGAGTGCTAAGATCATGATGATCATTCCCATGCCACCACCTTGCTGTGCTGCCTGAGCAGCGAGTACTGTTGTGTTCATTGTTGTTTTCTCGTTTTAGTTAAGTTGTGGGTTGAACGGTTGAGCTGTTGACGTTTGTCTGCGCTTCAACATCTCACATCACAACATTAATATTATTGTTTTCTTAAAATTTTTTCTTTTTATATTACGCTTACTCTGCGCTGGTTGTTTCCTCGTCCGGCTGCTCCTGAGCGGCCTGTTCTGCCTGCTCGGCGTAGCGTGTGCGGAGCACTTCGCCGTCTTCGAGAGCCTGCTGTGCGCGGTTGAGACGCGGTGTTGCAGGACGGCGCGGTGCCTGACGGCGCTGCGGACGGTCCTCGATGGTCTTCAGAAGCTTGCCTGTAGACATGAGGTAGCGTGCGATAGCGTCGAGCATACCGTTGATGTACGAGCCCGACTTCGGTGTAGAGTAGAGTTTTGCGAGTTCTACGTACTCGTTGATGGTCACGCTCACCGGTATGTTGGGGAATGTGAGCATCTCGGCGATGGCTATCTGCATGATCACTACGTCCATGTATGCCAGACGCGAGAAGTCCCAGTTGCGCGATGTCTCGCTCATGTAGCGCTGATACTGGTCGGCGTTGAGGATGGTCGCGCGGAATAGCTTCACGGCGAAGTCCTTGTCCTCGATGTCCTTATACTCGGGCAGGAGTTCCTGCTTTGCCTTGTTCTCGGGCTCGAAGCGCTTGATGGTCTTGAGCACGAATGTGTCTACCACTTCCTTGTCGTCGTTCCAGTAGAGGCTCTGCTCTTCGAGGAGCTGGTCGAGGTCTTCGTTCTCCTGAATGAGCTGGCGGTAGAGCTTGCGCCATACCTCGCGGTCGGCCTCGTACGAGTTGTCTGTGTCTGCCATGTACTCGGCGTATGTCTGGCTCTGCTCGATCTGGTTGCACAGACCGCGCACGAACTCCACGCTGTTAGCCCACGACTGCTTCTGTGTCTCGGCGAACTCGTTGAGCTGCTTGTTCTCCTCGAGCTGCACGGCGAACTTGTTATAGGCGAATTTCTGTGACGGCGTTTCCGCTCCCTCACGCAGAGCACGCTGCGTAGCTACTTCCACACGCTTGCGTTCTTCCTGTGTGACGGCGACGATGAGTTCCAAAAGATAATTGTACAAATCGTAAGCCTTAGACAGACTGAAAAGCAATTCCTTCTCTGCACTGTCCATGAGTTTGTTTCCGTTCTGATAGTATGCGTAGGTTAACTGAACTATCTTAATTCTGATTAATTCGCGGTTGATCATCCTTCTCTTACTTTATTATAATACGTATCTTGCTGTTGTTTGCATAGATTAAAGAAACGCTGGGCAAGCCAGACCTTCGACACCCTTGTCTCAATAACAGGTGCAAAAATAGCTAAATTTGGCTGAACTACCAAGCGAAACATACATTATTGTGTATTTTTTAATGTATTTTTTGCTCAATTCGGATAAAATACGTACCTTTGCACCGCTTTTTTGAGCACATCCGTACAGAAATATAAAAATTCTCGTGTGATGGCGAATTAAGGCATAAACATTATTTTATCAACTTAATTTAGAGTAACACAAATGAAAGAGATTAACGTTACAGGTCAGAAGCGTACAGACCTTGGCAAGAAAGCTTCTAAGACATTGCGTAAGGAAGGACTTGTTCCTTGCAACATTTACGGTCTCGCAGAGCAGGACGGCAAGCCGACAGCTATGGCTTTCGCAGTTCCTATGACTGAGCTCCGTAAGATTATCTACACTCCGCACATCTATGTTATCAACCTCGTTATCGACGGCGAGTCTCACACAGCTATCCTCAAGGATATCCAGTTCCACCCGGTAACTGACGCTGTTCTTCACGTAGACTTCCTCGAGGTTAACGACCAGAAGCCTATCACAATCGGTATTCCTGTTAAGCTCACTGGCTTGGCACAGGGTGTACGTGACGGTGGTCGCATGAACCTCTCTATCCGCAAGATCGAGGTTAAGGCTCCTTACCAGCAGATTCCGGAGCACCTCGACATCGACGTTACTGCTCTCCAGATCGGCAAGAGCATCAAGATCGGTCAGCTCAGCTTCGAGGGTCTCGAGATCGTTACAGGCAAGGAGGTTATCGTTTGCTCAATCAAGATGACACGTGCCGCTCTGTCTGCAGCTGCTCAGGCTCAGGCTTAATGACATCAGATAGAAATACAAAAAGCGCATGCGTCGACGACGCGTGCGCTTTTTTATATTTGGTGAGAAATGTGTTGAAATGGTGAGATGGTGATGTGTTGAGATATGTTGAGATTAATTATGTTCTAATCTCAACACCTCAACATAACAACATCTCAACATAACAAATCTCAACACCTCAACATAACAAATCTCAACACCTCAACATCTCAACATAACAACCCATCACAACAACCCATCACAACAACCCAACATCATGGACAAATTCTTAATAGTAGGCTTGGGAAACCCCGGCGCCGAGTACGACCACACACGCCACAACACGGGCTTCATGGTCGTTGACGAACTGGCAAAGTCGGTGGGCGCCACCTTCGAGGACAAGCGCTACGGCTTCGTGGCGGAGACTTCGCTTAAGGGGCGCAAGGTGTTCATCCTCAAACCGACAACATACATGAACCTCAGCGGCAACGCCGTGCGCTACTGGCTGCAGAAGGAAAATATCGACCAGACAAGACTGCTCGTCGTTGTGGACGACCTCTCTATTCCGCTCGGCGACTTCCGTCTGAAGGGCAACGGATCGAACGGCGGACACAACGGACTGGGCAACATCCAGCAGCTCATCGGACAGCAGTATGCGCGTCTGCGCATGGGCATCGGCGCCGACTTCCAGCGTGGCGCGCAGGTAGACTGGGTGCTGGGCAAGTACAGCGCTGAGGATATGCAGACGCTGCAGCCAAGCATCGACCTGGCAGTGGAGATAATAAAGAGCTTTGTGCTTGCCGGACTGAACATCACGATGAACCAGTTCAACAAACTCGGAAAGAAGAAGAAAACGGAGTAAGGCTTAAAGGGCTTTCTCAGGGTTTTAGAAACTCGTGACTCGCCCCAAACCTTTTTACTTTTTTACTTTTAACATGGAAGTAGCACGTATAGACAAATGGCTGTGGGCGGCGCGCATATTCAAGACGCGCTCCATAGCAGCCGACGCCTGCAAGAACGGACGCGTCATGCTGGGCGGAGTGACCGTGAAGCCGAGCCGCACGGTGAAGGTGGGCGATGTGGTGAGCGTTAAGAAGCCGCCAGTAACCTACTCGTTCAAGGTTCTGAAGACGATAGAGCAGCGCGTGGGCGCTAAGCTCCTGCCGGAGATTTACGAGAACGTGACCGACCCGAAGCAGTACGAACTGCTCGAGATGAGTCGCATCAGCGGTTTCGTAGACCGCGCACGCGGCACGGGTCGACCGACGAAGAAGGAGCGCCGCGCACTTGATGCGTTCGCCGAGCCTGCCATGTTCGGCTTCGATGACTTCGACGACGATTTTGATTTCGACGAGTAGCGCTACACTAAAGCTAATAAATTTCTCCGTTATCATTGATTTAAAATAGACAGCAAAGACTCTGCCGCACTTGCGGCGGAGTCTTTGCTGTCTTTCTAAGAGCCAAATTACTCACGTAATCGTTTCTAAATGACTATCAAATTCAATAGGTTAGTAGGAAACACATGTTTATGAATACATTATTTATTGGAAATGAACATACATGTTTACACTCCGTCGTCCTCGTCTTCGAGTTCGTCTTCGCTTGCGGTGTCGAGCTTCGTGTCCTTAGCCACGCTCAAGGCGCCCAGTCGTGACACTTTCACTACGAGCGGCTCGTACTCGTCGCTCATCTTGTCGGGCGAACCGACGCTTGCCGCAAAGCGAAGGGCGTCGCCGTCAACGCAGTCGAACACTACGCCGAGCAGCGCTCCATTCGAGTATGTGTCGCTGATGTACTGCGTGAAGTCGGTCTTGAGGAACGTGCGCTCGAAGAACACCGACCCGTCGCTGCGCAGCACGCGCACCGAGATGCGGTTGTCGTAGTAGCTGTTGCCCTGCTCGTCGTATGTCAGGGGCAGCGTGTTGTCCGACTTGCGCTCCACGCACACCTTATAGGTTGCGCCGAGCCACTCCACGTTGCGCTTGTCCTCGTAGCCGCTCATGGCCTGCGTCTGTTTCTTCTGCACCTTGGCGCGCTTGTGCACTATTATGTTGTCGCTTTTCGGTTTCTCCGCACACGACGCCACGAGGAGCGCTACAGCACAGAGTGCCGCGCAGCGGATAACTTTCTTTATGCAATTAGTCTTTTTCATGCGAGCAAAGGTATAAAAAATATTCCACATACATATAAAATACGCTTGCACATTCAAATAAAAAACGTACTTTTGCAAATAAACAGAAATTAAACGGAATGTGAACTGTATTTAAACCAGAATCGACATGAGAAAGTTATTGTTTATATTTTGCATGACTGCCGCCGCAATGATGGTTTCGTGCGGAAAGAAGCAGCCGAAGACGCCAGAGCCGGTGAAGCCGACCGAGCAGGTGGAGCGCATAGACACGACGGCTACGCTCGTGATGCAGATACAGAAGTGCTCGCGTCTGTACACCACGGAGTATCAGGTGCACAAGATTGTGACGCACGACGACGATATAAAGCTGAAGGGCAAGCTCTTCAGCAAGAATTACAACATAACGCTGCCGCTCGGACAGCGCAAAGTGGCTATACCGATGGAGGCCACGCTGAAGGCTTACGTCGACTTCGCCGAGTTCTCCGCCGACAACGTGCGCCGCGACTCTACGCACATCGAGCTGATTCTGCCCGACCCGCGCATCGTGCTCACCTCGTCGCGCATCGACCACAACGAGATAAAGGAATATGTGGCGCTCATGCGCAGCAACTTCAGCGAGGAGGAGCTGCAGAGCTACGAGATGCAGGGCCGCGAGGTGATTATCCACGACATTGCCAACAGCGACATCACGGAGCGTGCGCGCCAGAGTGCCGCCAACGCCATCGTGCCCATTCTCAGACAACTGGGCTACAAGCCGCAGAACATCACCATCTCGTTCCGCAAGAAGTTCACGCCTGCGGATGTGGAAGGCATCATCAGCTCAAGTTCTGTAGAGAACAAGGGCAACGCCGCACGCCGATAGGCTGACAACGCAACACATTACTCAACTCTTTAAAAGGCAAAAGTATGGAGACGAACAACCAGAACCGAGAGAAGCAGGATATGCCGAAGCTCGAAAAGATAGGACGCAGCGTAATGGCTGCGCTCAAAAAGGTGCCTACGGGCGTTTGGCTGAAGCTGGCGCTCGTGCTGATAGTGGTGATTATCGCCGTGAAGCTGATTGTAGGCGTGAAGAAAGGACTCACGAACAACAACACCACGCTGCCCGAGATAACGAAGAACGAGAAGATAGACATCACGCCCACGCTGATACGCTCGATAGAGCAGATCGGCGAGTGGTCGTTCCTCGAGATTGACGACGAGGAGATGGTAGACACGCTGCGACGCGGCGTGTTCTCGAAGAGCGAACTGGTGCGCATCTACTACGGAACGCTGCGCATCGGCTTCAACCTGAAGGAGACGCGCGAGGGATGGCTCGCCATGTCTGGCGATACGCTCGTGGCTAAGCTGCCGCCTGTGAAGCTGCTCGACGACAACTTCATCGACGAGGCGCGCACACGCTCGTTCATAGCGTCTGGAAAGTGGACTCATGCCGACCGACAGGCTATGTACTACCGCGCAGCGGAGAAGATGCGCCGCCGTTGCCTCACCGAGAAGAACTACCGAAAAGCGCGCGAGAACGCCAAGGAGCAGTTCGAACAGCTGCTCCACTCGCTGGGCTTCGAAAAGACACGCGTAGGATTCTAAAGAGAGATATGCAACAACAGATTATCATTTCAAACGACATAGAGCACGACTTGGCGACAGCCGTCGCCGAGTCGGAGCACGACCGCGTCTTTGTGCTCACCGACGACACTACGCACGAGTGCTGTCTGCCGAAAGTGGCGGCACTGCTTGCGCAGTACGATGCCGTGCCCATCACCATTGCTCACGGCGACCAGCACAAGACGCTCGTTGCGCTCGGCGACGTGTGGACAGCGCTGCAGCAGGGCGGCGCAACACGCCACTCGCTGCTCATAAACCTCGGCGGCGGCATGATAACCGACCTCGGCGGATTCGCTGCAGCCACGTTCAAGCGCGGCATCAACTTCATAAACATACCCACGACGCTGCTCGCTATGGTCGACGCGGCGGTGGGAGGCAAGACGGGCATCAACTTCGGCGGACTGAAGAACGAGATAGGAGCGTTCGCCGACGCACGCTTCGTCATTATAAACACCTGCTTTCTCGACACGCTCGACGCCGAGAACCTCTGTTCGGGCTACGCCGAGATGCTGAAGCATGCGCTCATCAGCGACGAACGCATGTGGGCTGAGCACGTCAACTTCGACCTCCTGCAGCCCGACCTCGCCGAACTACAGCGCATGGTGGCTGAGTCTATCGCCGTGAAGGAGCGCATCGTGGCGGAAGACCCTCACGAGCACGGCATACGCAAGGCGCTCAACTTCGGTCATACCATCGGTCATGCGCTGGAGGAGTTCGCTCTGCAACAAGCAGGGGGTGCAGTTGTCTCCGCTCGGCTATTGCCGCTTGCCAGAGCAAGAACTGCACCAAACAACCAACTAACATCAGGGTGTGCAGTTGTCTCAACTGCACCAAAGAAAAGACCGTTGCTGCATGGCTATGCTGTAGCCTTCGGCTTGATTGGCGAGCTGTATATGAGTGCGCGCAAAGCGGGTTTCCCCACCGAAAGACTGCATCAGACGGCACGCTTCATACGCGAGAACTACGCTCAGACGGAGTTCACGTGCAACAACTACCCCACTCTGCTCAACCTCATGCGCCACGACAAGAAGAACACGTCGGGCGTAATCAACTTCACCCTGCTCCACAACATCGGCGACATACGCATCAACCAGACTGCCACCGACGAGGAGATATGTGAAGCGCTCGACTTCATCAGAGAGGGCTATTGACAGAAGGCAGAGCAGCAGGGATTCAACAGGAATTTATCTTTTACCGAACAGGATTTTATCCTGAACATAACGGAGAATACTCGGAACATAACAATAATATAAAGGAGAAAAACGTTTCTCTACGACTACTTAATACTGGATATTATGAATATAGACAAGATAAAGGAAGTGCTCTTGAAGCGCGACGGACTCTCTAACACACTCGGCATGGAGTTCATCTCTACACCCGATCCCGACACATGTCAGGCTCGCATGAAGGTAGACGAGCGCAATCGTCAGATTTTCGGATTCCTCAGTGGCGGTGCATCGTTAGCACTTGCCGAGAACCTGGCTGGCGTAGGCTCGCTCGCTCTCTGCCCGAACAATATATGTGTGGGCATCAACGTAAGCGGCAGTCACGTGAAGGCGGTGCTCGACGGCGACACCGTGACCGCTACAGCGCACATTCTGCACACAGGAAAAACGCTGCACCAGTGGCATGTGGACATACGCAACGAGGCTGGCGACTTGATTTCGTCGGTGGAAGTGACCAACTTTGTGATGAACAAACCGAAATAGAATGAGCTACGTATATTTCCGACTGCCACACTCTACGCACATTTTCCGCAACCGACTCACAACCGAACCCGAAGAGATTGCTTCGCTCGCCGAACTGAACGGACGGCGCGGCTTCGTAATCGCTCCGTTCGCACCGTCGGCAGATTGCCCCATACTCCTGATGCCGACGGATTGGGAGGAAGTGGAGCTATGCTCGGAGAAAACAGATTCGTGCTCAGACCAAGCGATGCTGAACGCCGACAGCGACGTGTCTGCGATGCTCATTGACGCCGATTACGAGGAGGAGCGCGAGCGTTACGCCGTCGACTTCCACAATTATCACGGGCAGCTTTCCGCAGGCGCCTTCCAGAAGATTGTGCTTGCACGCAGCGCACGACTCACAGCGACGGAGCAGATTTCGCCGCTCACGCTCTTTGCACGCGCCTGCCGTAGATATCCGCGCATGTTCGTCACGCTGTTCTCAACCGAGCGTAGCGGAACATGGATTATCGCCACACCAGAGACGCTAATCGGCGGCACCGATGGTGCAATGCACACGATGGCACTCGCCGGAACGATGCGTCTGAGCGGCGCAAACCTCGACTTCGACGTGGAAGGTGGCGCTATAGGAAAGGACGATATCCACTGGAGCACGAAAAACATTAAGGAACAACGCTGCGTTGAGACGTACCTCACGGAGTGTGTGGAGCAGTTCAGCGACGATTTCTCCGTAGACGGACCGTACACCGTGCGTGCCGGCGACCTCGTTCATCTGCGCTCCGACATTCATTTCAGCCTCAACAACTCGGAACATCTCGGCGATCTCATCAACGCTTTGCACCCTACTCCAGCGGTATGCGGTATGCCGAAGGCTGCAACACGCGACTTCATTCTGCAGAACGAGTCGGGAGAACGCAGCTACTACAGCGGCTTCACCGGACTTATCGACCCCACAGGCGACACCCGACTCTTCGTAACACTGCGCTGCATGCAGATAGAAGGAGGCACGGAGAGCGTCGCTTACCGACTGTATGCCGGCGGCGGACTGCTTAAGGACAGCGAGTGTCAGTCGGAGTGGGAGGAAACAGAGGCTAAGATGAACACTATGCGACAACTGTTCAAGCATATATAATAGTAATGTACAGCAACAAGGAAAACATAAACATACTGACATCGCTGCTCATCGAATGGGGAGTGACAGACGCTGTGGTTTGTCCGGGCAGTCGCAATGCTGCCATCGTGCATAACCTCAGCGAGTGCGGCACAATAAGCTGCCACCCTATCACCGACGAGCGCTCTGCGGCGTTCTACGCTATGGGCATGGCTCTCTGCACGAAGCGTCCTACAGTGGTATGCGTCACGTCGGGTTCGGCTCTGCTCAACACGACGCCAGCTGTTGCAGAGGCTTACTACCAGCATGTGCCGCTCATCGTCATAGCTGCCGACCGACCGCAGCAATGGATTGACCAATTGGACGGTCAGACGCTGCCACAACCCGACGCTCTCAATCGCTTTGTGCGCCGCAGCGTGTCGCTGCCCGAGCCTCGTAACGAAGAAGAACGCTGGTATTGCAACCGTCTTGTGAACGAAGCGATGCACGCTGCCACTTTCCGCCAGCCGGCTCCTGTGCTCATCAACGTGCCCATAACCGAACCGCTCTTCACGTTCGACGTTGCCGAACTGCCGCAGGAACGACGCTTCCGTATGCTCGACAGCGACGTTACTCTCACCGACGCCACAATAGAGGCTCTGCAGCAGGAACTCTTCAAGGCGAAGCGCCCACTTATCGTGGTCGGACAGACGGCTGCCGACAGCTTCGGATGTTCGCCTTTCGACATCGGCGAACTTGCCAAACACTTTGTGGTTTTCGCCGAACCTCTGTCTAACAGCAGCAGCGAAACCATTCACTTTGACGAGGCTGTCAGACGCTTGACAACCCACCCCGAACAGCAAGACGGCGAGTGCGACGACGCAAGCCGCTACGCTCCCGACTACATTATATACATCGGCGACACATTGGTGAGTAAGGCTACGCGCCGATGGCTGCGACAGACACAGGCTCCGTCGTGTCTCATCACGGCAGCCCCACTGCACGCGAGCGACCCGCTGATGTCGTTGCGACACATCGTGACGTGCGACAACGCCAACCTTGCGTTGCTCATGCCTGCGCTCTGCGACATTTACACGCACAGCGACCGCTACGCCGACAACGAAGCCGCATGGCGCAACGAAGAAAGCCGTAAGAAATACTGGAACGATTGGAGAGGTCTGCTCGGAAAGTGGGCAGACCATGCCGAAAAATACGAGCCCGTATACTCGCAGATGGCTGCTGTGAGATGCCTGGAGCAACAGATAGAAAGTTCATCCGTGCGCATCAACACCCACTACGCCAACAGCACCGCCGTACGTCTCGGCTGCATCTACGCCAAACATTATGTCTGGTGCAACCGCGGTGTGAACGGCATCGAAGGATCGCTATCTACAGCAGCTGGTTTCGCCGTCGCAAGCGACGACCTAAACGTTTGCATCATCGGTGACCTCAGTTTCTTCTACGACCAGAACGCGCTATGGAACAGTTGCGTAGGCGGCAATCTGCGCATACTGCTGCTCAACAACTCCTGTGGTGGCATCTTCAAGCAGCTGCCCAACCTGCACAAGAGTCCGGTGGCTGACACCTTCGTAGGCGCAAGCCACACGACAACGGCGCAAGGCATCTGCGCGCAGAACAATGTGGAATACATATCGGCGCACAACGCCGAAGAAATGAAACGCGGAATAAGCGAACTTCTAACACGCAAGGGCAATCGCCCTGTGCTGCTTGAAGTGTTTACGGATGCAGCGATTGATGCTGAAACACTCAGCAGATACTTCAGGGGGTGCACCCAATAACAGTCTTTATTAATTAATAAATACGTACATCGGCAATAACCATGCTGCCCACGGCTTCGTTGATGCGCTTCACCAATTGGGTGCGCATCATCGTAAGGTCCTGTCGCAGCGCCGGACTGAGAATCTTCACGAACAGCGTTTGGTTTTTGATGAACTTCTCGCCGGTATAGCGCGCAACGCCGGCGCCGACAACCTTTTCCCAAGCGTCAATGGCGCGTCGCTGCAGCAAAGGTGTCTCCAGTCCTTCGCGTCGCAGATACATATTAAGCAAGTCGCTGATCGACTGCACGTCACGTCTGAACATACACGTTTATTTATTAGTAGGTTGGTGAGCTACAATCTCGCCGCCCTTAACATCGAACAACTTATAGTCGTAGCTAACGCTGTCGAGAATGCGGTCGAGATGCTCGCGGTTGGTGTCGGTAATGAAAATCTGTCCGAATCCGTCGCCCGACACGAGCTTTACGATCTGCTCCACACGATGTGAGTCGAGCTTGTCGAAGATATCGTCGAGCAGCAGCAGCGGCGTTGTCTGCGACGCCGTACGGCGCAGGAAGTCGAACTGCGCCAGCTTCAGCGCCAGCACAAACGTCTTTGTCTGTCCCTGCGAGCCTTCGCGCTTCATCTGATAGTCGCCGAGTAGCATCTCCAGGTCGTCGCGATGCACGCCATGCAGCGAGTAGCCCACCGCACGGTCCTTGAAGCGGTCGCGCTGAATGACATCGAGCAGCGGACCGCGCTGAGCATGCGACACATACTTCAGCGACACCGTTTCCTTACAGTCAGACACATGCTGGTATATGCGTTGGAACACAGGCACGAGTCTGTCAACGAAGTCTTCGCGGGCTCGGAATATCGTCTCGCCATGACGCGCCATCTCCTGCTCCCAAATGTCGAGCAATGCGGGGTCGGGCTCCTGCTCCATCTTCAGCAAAGCGTTGCGCTGCTGTAGCGCCTTTGTGTAGCTGTTGAGAGCATCGATATACGTGTTGTCGTATTGCGAAATCACGATATCCATCAGTCGGCGCCGTTCCTCGCTACCACCTGCGATGAGCGTCTGGTCGGCAGGCGAAACGAACACAAGCGGAATGAGTCCGATGTGCTGCGAGAGTCGCTTATACGCCTTTTTGTCGCGCTTCAGCTGCTTCTTCTGTCCGCGTTTCATGCCGCAGTAGACCGCCACCGGCTCGTCCTCATCGGTAGCATACGCAGCATCGAGCATAAGAAAGTCAGCGTCGTGCTTTATCACCTGCGAGTCGATAGGATTGAACGCACTACGGCAGAACGACAGGTAGTAGATAGCATCGAGCAGATTGGTCTTGCCCTCGCCATTACTGCCGAGAAAACAGTTGAGCTTGGGCGAGAACTCAAGCGAAGCCTCCCCGATATTCTTGAAATTGAGTATGGATAAATTGCGTAATATCATGTAATTATATACCCTGTAGACCCGTTGCGGGTCACTGTTATAACTGTAACAACACGTTGTATTACTGCAAAGTTACCCCATTTATTATTGAAAAAAGAAAAAAAGGTGGAATAAATTTCAATATGTGAGATAAAATCAGTAATTTTGCTCCTCGCAATGTGTCACATTGCAGACTATAAACCGATAAAAATAAAAACAAAATAACAAATGACAAACAAAATTGATTTTGGTGCTAACTCTCACGTAGAGAAGACCAACAACAAGGAAGATTTCTTCTTGAAGTTCAAGAAGCAGATAATCACAGGTGTAGTAGTAGTTCTGCTCGTTGTAGCAGGCGCTATCCTTTACAACGTTTTCGTGGCTGGTCCGCGTGAGGACAAGGCAAGCACAGCTATCGCAAAGGGCGAGCAGTACTTTAACGAAGAGCAGTTTGACAAGGCTCTCAACGGCGACGGCGCAGGCTACGTTGGTTTTGTGAAGATCGCAAGCGACTACAGCAGCACCGACGCTGGAAACCTCGCTAAACTCTACGCAGGTCTTAGCTTCTACAACCTCGGCAAGTACACAGAGGCAGTGACATACCTCGAGAAGTTCTCTACAAAGGGCGACGCTATGGTAAGCCCGACAGCTACTGCTGCACTCGCTAACGCTTACGCGCAGACTGGCAACGTAGACAAGGCTATCAGCACTCTGAAGAAGGCTGCCGACATGGCAGACAGCAAGGCTGAAGACGTTAACAACAGCATCTCACCGACTTTCCTCCTCCAGGCTGGTAAGCTCCTCGAGAGCCAGAAGAAGAACGACGAGGCTCTGAAGATCTATCAGGACATCAAGAAGAAGTACGTAAACTCTTCTTTGGTACAGAGCTCAGAGATCGACAAGTACATCGAGCGCGTTTCAGAGTAATCGAATAACCAAATATGGCTACATCACTCCATAACCTCTCACAGTACGACATCACCACCATCCCCGACGCAAGCAACATGTGCTTCGGCATCGTGGTGGCTGAATGGAACGAGGAGATAACGGGCGCTCTGCTCGACGGAGCCGTCAAGACTCTCGAGAAGCACGGCGCTCTGCCCGAGAACATTCACATCAAGACCGTTCCGGGCAGCTTCGAGCTTATCTACGGCGCTCACCAGATGGTGCTGCACGGCGGCTACGACGCCGTAATCATCCTCGGCAGCGTGATTCGCGGCGAGACTCCTCACTTCGACTACATCTGCCAGGGCGTAACGGCAGGCATCGCACGCCTCAACACAACAAGCGAGATACCTATCATCTACGGCTTGCTCACCACCAACGACTTGCAGCAGGCGCTCGACCGCTGCGGCGGCAAGTACGGCAACAAGGGCGATGAATGCGCTATCGACGCTATCAAGATGGCGAAGTTCTAACGAATACAACTTTTCATAACATACAAAAGTCCGACAAGACTAATCCACTAAGGATTGCTTGTCGGACTTTTTATTTAGTATAATGCCGCAAATCATGCGGCATTATACAGCTATTTATGCTGCACGATGCGCTCTTTACACTGCTCCATGAGCCACTTCGGCGTGCTCGTAGCGCCACAGATGCCCACCGTGCGCACGTCTTCCGTAAACCACGACATATCTATCTCGTCTGCACTTTCTATCTGATAGCTGCGCGCATTGACGCTACGACACTCGTTGAAGAGCACCTTTCCGTTGCTACTCTTACGACCTGAGACGAAGAGAACGAGGTCGTGACGCGAGGCGAACGATGCGATGTTCGGCATACGGTTAGCCACCTGTCTGCAGATGGTGTCAAAGCTGCGGAACGTAGCGCCCTCCTCGATGTGCTGCTGAATGTAGTTGATGACGCGATGGAAGCCATCGAGCGACTTTGTTGTCTGCGAGTAGAGATAGATGTCGCGCGAGAAGTCGAGCTTCTCCACGTCCTCCACCTTCTCTACCACGATAGCCTCGCCTGCGGTCTGCCCCACAAGTCCCAGCACCTCGGCGTGTCCGCGCTTGCCGAAGATAACGATCTGCGCATCGGGCGCCGTGTCGTACTGTCGCTTGATGCGGCGCTGCAGAGCCAGCACCACGGGGCACGTAGCGTCGATTATCTCTATGTTGTTCTGCTTCGCCAGAGCGTAAGTCTCGGGCGGTTCGCCGTGAGCACGCAGCAGCACCTTCACGTCGTGTAGGCGGCGCAGGTCGTCGTGATTGATAGTGATGAGTCCCTGCTCGTGCAGTCGCTCCACCTCCATACCATTGTGCACGATGTCGCCGAGGCAGTAGAGATCGTTGCCCTTGGCAAGTTCCTCCTCAGCCTTCTTTATGGCGGTAGTGACTCCGAAGCAGAAGCCACTACCCTCGTCTATTTCTATTGTCAAATTCATTCCGTCAGAATTACTGTCGTAATACTTCTACGTTCTTTATACCTTATTATTATACAATACGCCGATTGTTTATACGACACGCCGATTATAATACGATACCTCGCAGCACTATTCGGCTACAATCTTTATGGTTGTCTTCGGCTGTTTGGGGTCGTTGGTTATCATCAGCACACGCGGTTTAGAGCGCGCCGTCTTCAGCTGTCGTTTCTCTGCCGTCACCTTCAGTTTAGCCGACTCGCCGGGATGCAGCGTCTGCTTGTTGAGCGACACCTGCAAGCCCACGGTGAACATCTGCAGGCTCTTTATCTTCAACACCGACTTGCCGTCGTTGCGTATCACTATCTCTCCCTTCAGTTTCTTCTTCTGGTCGAAACGGCCGAGGTTGAGTTCTGTGGTAGAGAGGTAGAGCTGCGGCGCGTTAGCAAGCTGCTGCGCCGTGAGATTGTCGAACTTAGGCAGGAGCACAGCCGAGATGCCTATCTCCTTCTCGCGGTTCACCTTGTCGCCGGGGAAGGCTCCGAGGAACACCGATGTCTGCGTCAGACCCATATCGTCGAGTTTGCGCGAGTCGAGCGTCATGGTGATTACACCGCCATGACCTGGCGCAATGTTAGACGGCGACACGTCAGCCTTCAAATATTCCGGCAGATGCATCACCACTGGCTGCACCGCAGCGCTCGTAGAGTTGAAGATATGTATCTTCTTCTGCGGACGGTCGCCGCGGTTCACGTCGTCGAACTCCACGTCGTTGCAGTCAGACTTTATGCTGCCCAGCATGAAGTTATAGTTGCCGCCGTAGTCGACCACCTCGCGCACCACGCTGCCACGCACACGCAGCAGGAGCGGCTTGTCGTCGCCCTCGTTGTATATGCCCACGAGTTTGTCGAAATGGCCCATGGTGGCAGCATCGTACGTGATGCTTATCGTGAACTTCTCGCCGGCTGCTATCGCTTCACGCGGGAAATCAACGTCGGTGCAGCCGCAACTGGTGCACACATCGGTAATGCGCACTGGCTTGTTCGACTTGTTCTTCACTTCAAAGTCGAAAGTGGCAGGTGTCTGATACAACACCTGTCCGCAGTCGATTATCTGGTTCGTCGCTACAATGCTCTGCGCCATGGCTCCGAAGAACGGCAGTGCAAGCAGCGCTACGCTTATAAATATCTTCTTCATACGTATGTGTTACTTTTTCAAAGTGTGTGTGTTATCTGTTCTATTCCACGCTCAGCGCTACAGCCTTAGTGCGTGCGCCAAATTCAGGACTGTAGGCGCACTGTACGGTGCAGGTGCCAGTTTGGTATGTGCCCGCGCGGTCTACGTAATACTCGGTCTCTACGACGTGTTTTCCCTTAGAAAGACGGTCGAAATAGTAGTTCGTAGCGTTGTCCTTCGGCTCGCAATAGCAGCCGTCGCGATAGCCCGAGAGCTGTCCGAGCGGCTCAAGACAAGCCGCACGTCGGTCGGCGAGCTGCACAAAGTCGTAGTCGCGGTCGGCGTTTATGACGATGCGCACGGTGATGCGGTCGCCTACTGCGAGTGTTTCGCCATCTGTAGCTATACGTTTGCCGTTCTTCAGCACCTCGCGCACTACGCTCATGCCCTCCGCAGCGTCAGCAACATCGGCTGTGGGCTGCACGAACTGCGCGTAGACAGCGCCCCATGACGTGCCGTCGGTCTGCTTCTCGATGCTCAGGGTCTTCATCTTTTCGCCTGTCTTGGCGGTCTTAACGTATCCCATGCCCGCCGTAGCCTTCGGCATGACGAGCGTCTGTCCGTTCAGCTTCAGCACAGCCATAGGCTTGCTTGCGCCAAGCGACTCGCCGTTGCCGCCGAAGAACGCATACACCGCATTCACGGAGTTGATGGGCGTGTCCCAAGCCTGCGTGCGCTTCGACTGCAGCAGCCATTGCTTCATCTCGTTTACGGTCTGAACGTCGGCTGGAGTCACCGACTGCAATGCCTCGATAGCCGCAACCTGCGACGGAATGCGGTAGTCGAACCATGAATAGAGCGCCTTCGGCGTGTCGAAGTATCGACCCATCGGCGCCTTGTATACTGTATATTCCTTTATGCTCTGCACCATGTCGCGAGCCTCAGCGGCGTAGTTGTTGCCGGCAAGCACCACGGCAGCCACGCTCTTTGCGTAGATGGATAACTGCGATGTCTGCTTGGCGAGCAACTTCAGAAGATAGGCGGCGTTGTCCTTCGCCGTGCCCTTCAACTGGCGCTTCTGCAGTGTAACGACGTACAGATAGTCGACAGCCAGTTCGCTCGGACGCAGGTTCTTTGCGTCTTTGCTCGCCTTCATCGCCTTCACTTCCTGTGCGATATACTTGTCCATGAAGAGGAACGCAGCGTCAATCATGCTGCGCGCTTCGGGCTGCACGCCCACCATCTTGTCGAGTCGGGCGAAGGTTGTGAGCACGCTCATCGTCATGCTCGGCGAACCTGCCATGCCTTTCCACCACGAGAACGAGCCGTCGGCGTTCTGCAAGCGCGAGAGTCGTGAGAAGTTGTCGGCGAGTCGATAGGATGTCTGCGACTCGTCGAAGTAGTTGGCGAGCATCTGCTTCTGTTCTGCCTCGCGTGTGGCGTCCATGAGCCAAGGCGTTTCGCTCAGAAGCATCTGCTTCAGTTCGGCGTTAACCTCAAGCTTGCTCTGCAGCGACGTAGCATTCTCGGTTGTCTTTGCCTCAGCCTTCCATATGTCAACGGTCTTGCGAATAACATCCGACGAGTTCATCAGCGAACGACTGATTGCGTTGGCGTAATAAGCCGCGGCGAGCGAGACGGCGTTGTCGCCCTCCGCTGTTGCCATCGACGGCAGCGCCTGTATCATCAGCCACTCCGGCGAGTTGGTGTACTCCACCGTGAGTCGGTTCTTCTTGTCAGCCACAGCGAACAGCTTCGTGAGGTCGATATCGAGCTTTCCTGCCTCGTTGAGCGTGAACGCCTGCGAGTTTGTGACGAGTTCCTTGTCGGGCAGAACGGGCACATAGTGCTGCTCGCCGTCGCTGAAGCCACGACCCGACGCCGTAACACGACACACGAGCAGACCGTCGTTAGCTATCTTCGACATATCGAATGCGAACTTAGCCACCGCAGTTTCGCCTGCCTTCGCCGCAAACTTCACATCCTTATGCCAAACCTCCTTTTCGGTCTCGGGGTTGAGGAACGTGAGGCGTGCCGAACCGCTCACCTGCTTGTCGGAAGTGTTGAAGATGCGCGCCGAGAGCACGCCCTTGTCTGCCTGACGCACGAAGCGCGGCACGTTGGGCTGAATCATAACGGTCTTCTTCGCAACGGATGTTGCGGCGAGTGTGCCGTTGTTCATCGCCTCGTCGTGTGCGAGGGCGTAGAACTGCCATGTGGTGACGCTCTCGGGCAGTGTGAACTGCAACTGCACGTTGCCCTTGTCGTCTGTGAGCAGACCGGGATAGAAGAAAGCCGTTTCGCTCAGATTCTGACGCGTCTGCGCTGTGGAAGTAGTGCTTTGAGCCTTGCCTTCTGCACCTGCATCAGCAGAGCCAGCGGCTTTATCTGCAGACCCAGTGGCTGACTCGGCAGGCGCTTCCACATTCTCCAATGCCGCATTACGGTTAGAATCGTACGCAGCATTGCTACCCATCAGCTTCTCTTCCTTCACGCCAGAGACGGCAACCTTTGCAAACATCTTCACGTTGTCGGAGCGTGAGGCTGTGCAAACTTCACCTATTCCAATATATCGTGCAACGTCGTAGAAATGGCTGAAGTCTATCTGCGGTTCGTACAGGAACTTCATAGGCATCTCGCTGTAGACGAACATATTGCGGTTGTAGAACGCTCGCCATGAGAGCCACGGCACGTTGTTGTACATAGGCAGACTGAACTGCAGACTGTGCGGGCGCAGCTTGTCGAGCGACTTGTCGTAGAGCGTAGCCATAAGCTGCGCCTTTGCTGGCGTGCCGTCGGGGTTGGTGATGTTCAGAGTCCAGGTCTCGCGCTGTCCAGGCACGAGTCGGTCGCGGAAGGTGGTCCACTTTATGTTGAGATGCGTGTCGGGCTGCGGGCGCTCAATGCGCTCGGTGTGCTGATAAGCCTTGCCGTTCTTCACCCAAGCCACGGAGAGCGTGATGCCGTCGCCCCACTCTTCCTTATAGGTGATGGAGCGTGTGCGCACTTCGTTGCGCAAATCGGCTCTGCCGTCCTCTATCACCTTGTCGCCGGCGATGAGTGTGTAGACAACGTGCTGGATGCTGTCGGTAGATCCCAGTTGTATGAAGACAGGCGCCGACTTGCTCTTGAACTGGCGCGAAGAAACGTAGAACCAGTCGTGTGTCTCTACCGGCGCACGGCGGTCTTGCAGCGTGAATGTGACGAACGACTGCGTAAGAGTGTCCGTTCCGCAGTAAGCCACGATGCGGTGGCGCATCGAAGCGAGCGACTTTCCGTCTACCGGCACCTCGGTGTTAGCCTTGCAGGTGTAGCGGTCGTTGTCGATATAATAGGTTACATCGCCGTCGATGGGTTCGCCGGCGTTGTTCAGATAAGCGAACTTAATGGTGTGCAGGTCGTCGGCGAGTGTCTGTTCGGGCACGTCGCAGGTGAGCAATGTCGGGCGGTCGCTGTACGGGAGAGCCGTTTCTGCACTCTGGGTCTCGCCCGAAACGTCGGTCACGTGAGCCTCAACGTCGAATGTGAAGTAGCGGTTGTGGCGTTCGTCGTACTGCTCGGGCACCACAACGGGCACCTTCACCGTGAAAGCTCCGTCATTATCGGTCTGCGCCACGCCGCTGTAGACTGTCTCCGTGCGAGCATCTGTAGAAGCGCAACGCCAGAAGAAAGACGGACGGCGCACAACCTTCACCTCCACCTTCGCACCCTGCACAGGCACACCGGCAAAGCTCTTTGCCTTGGCAGCGAGGCGCACGGTGTCGCCGGCTGCATAACGCGACGCAGCCTTCTCTATCTCCACGCCGAACGTGGGGCGCTTGTACTCCTCGACGGTGAAGTTGTAGTACTGCACATTGCCGTAGTCGCTGCGCAACGTGTAGACACCGTTCAAGCCGTTCTGCGGCAGAACGAAGTCGGCTGAAGCCATGCCATATTCGTCCGTAGTGACGCTCTTCGCGGCAACCTCCTTACGGTTGGCGTCGCGCAGCGTGAGCGTCATGGTCTGCTGCTTCTGTGCCTCGGCGTGCTGGTCGGCGCCGTAATACTTATAGGCGATAGCCGCTACGTGCACGGTCTGACCCGGTCGGTAGATGCGGCGGTCGGTATAGATAGTTGTCGAGGTGGTCTCGAAATGAGTGCGGTTATAGTAGAACTTTCCGTTTATCGGCGTCACAGGGAAGGCTGTCTCGTCGGCGGTGGATATAGAGTAAGACACTGGTTCGCGATTGCCGAACTCGACAATCACTTCGCCGTTGGCGTCGCACTCGTAGTGCTTCGCCTCAAGTTTATCGCCCTCGGCGTTGTTCTTCACAAAGTTCATCAACACCTTTGCGCCGGGCACAGCTTCGCCCGTCGTAGCGTTGAGCACAACTACGCGATAACGGTTGCCGGGCAGCGTCTCGATGAGCGGATAGATATTGCAGACGCGCAAGATGCGGCGCTCGACGGGCACGTTCACGTTGTCGGTAGAGAGTTCGACGAGATAGAAGCCCGAACGCAAGCCGGGAATCTCAAGCGTGTCGCTCACGGTCTTGTAAGCCGGCAGTCCGACATAGCGGCGCACGTCGGTAGCCGGCGCTTCGGTAGTCACGATATGACGGCGCAGGCGGGCGTAGTCCTTGTCGCGGTTTACGTCATACTGCTCGGCACTGGTTATGTTCAGTCGGCTTGCCGTGAGGCGCACTTCGCCTACGTTGTTGGCGCCCAGTACGATCACCTTGCGCGGCACACCGGGCAGAGCCATCTCGCCGCCAAGCAGCGCATGAACCGAGGGCAGCGTCAGTCGGCGCTGGGCATTGCGCAGAATGTTCATGCGCGTCCAGGCGCCCCATTTGGTGAGAGCGTAGTTGATGTAGTTGTTCTTCTCCTCGGCTGTTACGTCCTCGGCGTTCTCCATGAACTCGTAGCGGGCTATCGCCACCTCGCCGCACACCACGAGGTCTCTGTACTCGCTGGCGAGCGAGTCGAGCGACATGATGTACTTCGACTTCTTCACGCGTGTGGCGTAACTGTTGCCGTGCGCCTGCTTCACCATCTGCAAGGCTGTTAGACAGGCACCTTCGCGCTTGCCGTGCGCAGCGTAGTAGTCGTGCATGCCGCGATAGTCGCCGGCTGCAATGCCGATGATGTGCAGCATGTCGTCGTAGTAGTATTTCGAGTCGACGCCGTCCTCAACGAACGGCAGATAGTCGGTGCAGTAGGCGGCGGCAAGCGCTTCGGGATGCGCCATAGAGCGGCGGTAGCACTCGGCGCTAAGCTCCTTGGCGTCGTCGAAGGCGTAGCGGTAAGAGGCGTACATTCGGCCCATCACCGACTGGTATATGGCGGCAAGCACGCGGTCGCCCTTGCGCTCGGCTGTCTCGCCGCTCTTCTTCAGATGGCGCTCCATAGCCGGGATGGAATCTCTTGAGAGCTGCGCCACCCAATCGAGCGAAGCCACCTGCGCCTTGAGCAGATGTCCGTAGGCACGCTCCTTCTCTGCCTTGTCGCTTATCTGTGCCAGCACCTTCAGCGCTGTCTGCGGATGGTCCTTGCCCACCGCCGCGTCGTATTTCTTCCAAAGTGACGTATATGAGTCGGCCATTGCCGTCATCGGCAACAATAGCATGACTATCAATGTGGCAATTATCGTTCTTTTCATAGTAATTTGTTTTTGTCCGTGATGTGATGTTTTGCATAGATAGTGCTGACAGGGAGCTATAAGGTCAGCCCGAATTGCCGAAACGCTACCTATATTATGCAAAAATAAGAAAAAAACACAAGATAGAGGGCGTTTATCGCGAAAAACATTAGGCTCGAAGGGAAAAAAGTGATGGTCTGAACAAAATCTTTCAGACAATTAAATGCGTTGCATCACACAACTAAAAGCGTTTGGCTACACAAACCATGTTGTTACCGCAGTCGGGGAATGACGTTACCATACCGCAGTAATGATATAGCCGATATGCGGTAATGCGTTTTTTGCTACGCGGTAATCGTATAACAAATAGGAGGAGGGTGTGTCAAAACTCCCTTATTCTAAAAAAATCACAAAGCCCTGACTTTCAC